>ENA-OURZ01000014-OURZ01000014.1-human-gut-metagenome-genome-assembly--contig:-NODE-14-length-240235-cov-72.556891_pt1 | contig 240235 bp, 196 predicted proteins | sample MGYA00242073_ERZ509195 | MGnify/ENA primary metagenome ERZ509195 (study PRJEB26280, sample SAMEA2338837) | human gut metagenome | biome: human gut; feature: human-associated habitat; material... | reverse complement strand
TCTCTGTTCCTGCAAAATGGATTAAGACGTCACGTAGGCATGTATTGAACATTTATTCAGACAACTATGCTTATGCCAACCTGTTCAAGACAGACTTTGGTTAAAGGCCATGCTTTTCTGGTTAAACCGCGTATTACCTCAAGTCGCTTTATGGGGTAAGGGAATTTTGTGTTTACGACGTTTCTGTTATGCCCAAGGAATATGTACAATAAAAGAATTTTTGTCGTTTTACAAGTAAATTCCCACGAAACCCTATAGGTTGCGGATTTGAGGTTCATTCAAAGCAGACAACAATGCACGTAAGAAGCATTCTTTTCTCAAATTCACAGGCAACACATTTAATTGGGAATTTATTGTTTCATAGGAATCTTTTGACATGATGCTTTTAAAAATAGCATCTTTAGTCTCTTTAAATTTTGGATTGGAATTTATTTGGGCTTTTTCTTTTGCGTCAGTTGAAGACGATTTTTTTTCTGTATCATCATCTGATGATGCAATAGTCACAATTGATACAATGAAAGCCGTACAAAAAAAGATTATTCCAAAAACCATAAAACTTCCAGCACAAATGCCAATTATTGCTCCCAATATAAAACCAATCGCAATAATTCCACAACCTTTTGGAGATATATTTTTGGTATTAGCAACTTGGTTTAATTGGCGTGTTTGAGCGTTTGTGCTCTTTATGCTGTTATATGCAGCATAACCCAAAGCACCACCAACTTTAGCCATCGTTCCCAATGATTTCATTCCCTTTTGGGATTTTTTAGCCCATGGGTCTCTATATCGTCGTGCCATATTATAAAAAAAATAGAGATGATACTATAATTAAGATACTTATCGCAACCATACAACCTTGTCCTGATGATTGAGGTTGTATTCCATACTCAGAACGAAGATTGTCAATATAAGCTTTTGCTTCAGCTAATCCGCAACCAGTATCATCTTTATAAACTTTTACAGCTTCTATATATCTTCCTTTTTTGCAAAGGTCCAGATACTTATTATCTGTATTATTAGAATCTATGTTTTCAAAATCTATTGTCGCCATTGCTTATTACTTTATTTGTGAATATTTACCACAATGCCACTTTTCCAGCAATACCTAAATCAACAGTTGCAGTTACTACACCAAGAGCCTTGAATACTCTTCTCATAGTAGGTATAGTTATGCTGTAACCTTTTTCTAATCGAGAGATTTGTGCTCTTTTCACACCTATACGCTCACCCAGTTGTTCTTGGGTCAAGTTCTGTTCTATACGAGCTTTTTTTATGGCTTCTCCCAAACGGTAAGCATGTAAAGCTTCGTCCACGTCACTCTCAAAAGCGTCACGTTTCGGAGTGCCAACTTTTCCAAAGTGCTTGTCAAGCACATCGTCCAATGGAGTAAGATTCATCTGTGCCATAATCATTTGTTTTTAAAATATTCTTTTCTAATAGCTTCTGCTTTCGAAATTTCTTTGCTTGGCGTCTTTTGGGTTTTCTTGATAATGCCGTGAGTGGCAATTACTAAAGTTTCTTTGTCTTTGTCCCAAAAAGCAAACAAACGATAAGCAGTTTTATTGTACAATGTACGAAATTCCCATATCTCCGAGTTCTCCAACTTCTTGAAAAGTTCTTTGTTACGTTCTCCACCAGCAACACGCTTGATGTTGTAGTAAATCTTGTAAGATACCGCTTCGGGTAAACTTTCAATAAAGTTTTGTGCTTCGTCAGTCAAGACAAGCCGGAAGATATTTTGCGCCATACATGTTCATTTTTGTGCAAAGATAAGTATATTGTTTCACAAACAAGAAACATTTGGCGATAAAATGTATTATGTAGCTCATATTTAACATTTCACAACAGATGATTACGTATAAGGAACTTTGTCGATTAATAATGTAATAGTTAAATGAAGATAAATCTAAAAAATTGAAGCGTTTTTCGTTTATCCACATAATTATTGTATCTTAGCCATCGGAAAGAGTTGTTTGACAGCAAACTTATGTATAACGTAGAAGTAGGAACTAATGCCAAACAATAACTTCTATAGAGGGAGAAAGTCATAATTCGTTCATTTTAAGCTATTCTGCAGATATTAGCGTGATTTTTTGAAGAAAAAGTTTGGCGAATAGCTGGAATTTTGCTACATTTGCAATTGTATTTTAAAACATAGATAACATGGATAATTTGATATTATCAATCACGACTATAGGTGATTTGTTGCTTCATAATACAATTACAAGAAATGGAGATAGTAGATCTATCGAGAATGTAAGGTTGAATGTTCCTGAATATCAGCGTCCATATAAGTGGACTGCACGAAATGCAATCCAGTTACTTGATGATATTATAGAAGCGAAAAACGAGAATAAGGAGGTCTATCGTGTGGGAACGCTTATTCTACATAAAGATAAGGACGAGAAAGGTAATGAACGCTACAATATCGTGGATGGGCAGCAGCGAACAATAACCTTTTCTTTATTGCTTTATTCTCTTTATGAAGCAACAAAGGAAATAGTAACGATTGATTTCCTAGGTCAGCAGGTTTTCAACAATGAATATAGTCGTCGTAATATTCCCAATAATTATAATGCCTTTAAACGCAGAGTCGGTGCAAATGGTGAGGGAGAAGAGAAGAAGGATCAGGAAAGAAACATCAGGCAATTGCGTCAGTTTATAGAAGACCGATGTGAACTGATAGTTGTTATAACTGATGATTTGTCTGAGGCTTTCCAATTCTTTGATTCGCAGAATGCAAGAGGAAAGGCTTTGTATCCTCACGACTTGCTTAAAGCATACCATCTGCGTGAGATGGTTGGTATAGATGAGGCTAAGACAGAAAAGATAGTTGAGGAATGGGAGAAGATTCCTCAATATGATTTGGCTGTCTTCTTTGGAGACTATCTATATCGTATCAAGGAATGGATTAATGGCAACTGGGCATATAAACTCTGCGAACATAATATATTCAAGTTCAAGGGAATTACGAGAACTGCCCGTACGCCTTATGCACAGTTTTATAAGGGAGCTTACTCGTATGCAGAATTTGTCAATTCTTCGGCGATGCCTTTTGTGTCGGGAACTCGTGAAGTCAATGCTTTTCAGCTGAATACGCCGATTATTGCAGGTAAGCCTTTCTTTGATTACACGAAACATTACTACGAGATTCTGAAAGATATTCAAGATAATAGTCAATATGAGGGGTTCTATATCAAGGGCAATGTGATAGTAAAGACATTGGATGGCTATTTCAATCGTGGAACCGGAAACAGAATTGCCCGTCTGCTTTTTGATACGGCATTGCTACTGTATGTTGACCGCTTCTGTCCTGCAACATTTCCAATGAAGGTAGATATCGAACTGTTTGAGCAGTTTGTTGTTTTTGCTTTCATCTGGGCTTATTCGCTGCGTGCCCAATACGATAATCTGGGTTGGCAATCTGCTCAAAATTATATTTTGGAGAATAGCGATAAGGTAAATTCGCTCAATATATACAAACTTATCACAGATGCTGATAATCCTGTATCTCTATTGAGTATAATGGCGGATAAGCTGTCTCCTTTATCTCAATCCAATTTATCAAATCGGTTGAAGAAATCGCTTGCTAACGAAGAAACAGGGATAGATAAAAAGGATAGTGATGATGTTTGTGTAAACTATCTCTACTATTTCAAGTCTAATCAATTTTACACAGAGTGATTATGGAAAAAATAATACCGTTGGAAGAAATGTCCATATATGAGATTTATCTGGAAAGCCAGAATATTGTAACCTATACCATTCCCGTCTATCAGCGCAATTATGCTTGGGAGGAAGAACAGATAACGACATTGGTAAAGGATGTATATGATTCGTGGCAGAAGAATTCGTCGGCACCGTATTATATTGGTACGTTGGTAACCTACAAGCGTAATGACAAAGAGTATGAGGTGATTGATGGTCAGCAACGACTCACTACCATTTATCTTATCATTAAAGCTTTGGGTATAAAGGCAGTCAGAAGCAGATTAACCTATAATGCACGAAGTGTATCTGCTTCTACTATAAAGCGACTGAACGAAAATCAGAAATTGAGCGATGAGGCTGATGCTGGTATCCGAAATGGTTATGAATATGCTAAGAAGGCATTGGAGGCAATCGTCTTGTCGGGTGAGCGTGAAGGCTTTCAGAAATATTTCCTGCAGCATGTGAAACTCATACATTATGATGTTCCAAAAGATGTGAATCTGAATCATTACTTTGAGGTGATGAACTCTCGTGGTGAACAGTTGGAAAAACATGAGATAGTAAAATCTATGCTCGGACAGTATCTGAATAAGCAACAGTTGGCTACCTTTTGCCGTGTTTGGGAGGCATGCTGCGAAATGAATGTCTATATTCAGCAGGTGTTCCCTGACAAGACTGTGTTTGGAAGCAATCTGCAGAATTTCCGTATAAAGGATTTTATGGCAATTCCTCAACAGAATGAAGAGGAAGGAAAAACGACAATCATGAATCTGTTGAGTGCTCCTATAGCACAGACAGGCAAATCCAATACTAAGGATCAGAATGATAGGTTCCAATCCATTGTCGATTTCCCGAATTTCTTGTTGATAGTTTTGAAAGTCACCATGATGAAATCATCTGGATTCGATTACAAGGCTTTCAAACTGGACGACAAGGAATTGCTGATTGAATTCAAAAAGGTTTTGGATGGCAAAGAACCTGAGCAGAGCCAGAACTTCGCTAGAGAATTTGCTTTCAATCTGCTAAAGGCAAGGTATTTATTGGACAACTACATCATTCATCATACTCTTTCCGACAAAGAGTTATCTGGTGATAATCCATGGAAGTTGCAGTATTATAAAAACGAAAATGGCAAGGGTTATCCTGTGAATTTGTCAACAGACGATAAGGAACAAGAAGAGATGGTGCATCTGCTTTCGATGTTCGAGGTTGCGTTTACGCCTAAACAGCGTAAAAACTATCTGTTCTATACCATGTTGTATCTCTTTGAAAACTATAGGGCTTCAAAAGAGAAGTATCTTGGATTCTTGCAGCGTCTTGCCGACAGGTATTTCTATCATGTCTATCTGAATGCTGATAGTCTTAGCGAGAGAAATCTTCCTAAACCGAATGCATTTGATGAGGCTTTGTTGCAGAACGGAGTGTTGAATGAAAAAGGAATAGATTGCGATAGAAAAGACTATAATGCACTTTTTGCATCCATTTATAAGTCTGGCAGCGCAGATATACCATTATTTGTATTCAACTATACGGATTATATGATATGGAAAAAGTATGCTGACACATTGCGCGGTCGAAATACCAAAAAAGGTTCTAAGGAGCGAAATGAATTCTTTGAGATTCTCGGTTGTTCAGATTTCGAATTGGATTCTTTCAATAGTTTCTATTTCTCTCGCACCCGTAAGTCGTTGGAGCATTACTATCCTCAGGCGAAGGCAGGTGTTGGCAAGCCGCTCAGTGAAGAAGAGATTAATTGCTTTGGAAATTTTGCCATGATTGGTGCTGAAGCCAATAGTTCTGGCTCCGATTGGAGTCCCAAGGTTAAACTCGATCATTATTGCGACGTTAAGTCCAATCCTATCAGTGTTGCGTCTTTGAAATTCCTGATTATGATGCAGATGTGCAGAGACAACGAAACTAAACGTGATGGTGGTATGGAGTGGAATGCTGAAGATATGAAGGTTCATCAGCAAAAGATGCTTGATATTATCATAAAAAGATGATACGGTATGAAACAAATAGGAGGAAAACGGTTCGTTTTCCTCCTAGTCGAGTGTTATTTGACAGCTACCTTTCTGCCGGCTACGATATAGATTCCTGAACGCAGGTTAACCTGGGCAGGAACACCGGCTGAAACGGATAACTTGGTGATAAACTGGCCTCCGATACTGTAAACAGGAATCAACTTGGATTCTGCTGACACAATCGTGAGTACACCGGCTGCAGAACTGATGCGGATATTGTTCTGGGTGGTTATCTGACTGATGCCTGTACTCTCGCCAGCACCAATCTGACCAACCTTAAACTTCACTCCGTCCAATAAGATTTCGCCATTACGGTCGGTTACCCAAACATACATTTCATTTGCTGTCTGGTTTAATGTAATGGTGCGAGTTGTAGACTCACCTGCCGGTACACACATATATTCCTCAGCGCTGCTAAAGGTTGGTTTCGTGCTGGTTTTGCTGGTGTAAACTTTTATCAGACCGAGATATTCGCGCTGGCTGTCATTCCTGATGGTAATATCAAACGAATTGTCCATTTTAAGCCGGATAGCCTCGTTGCTCTTTAATTCAGCCGAAAGCTTATTGCCATTCAGCGTAAGCGATGTGGCTGTAGCTTCCAGCTCGAACGGAACAACATTCTCCATATAGGCACATACATCCCAGTTCTTACCATTATCAGTACTGTAGATTTCGTAAAGAACAGTGGCTCCTACAGGGAAGGCATAGTTGAGGTTGAAATCAATAAAGTTGAGTTCATATCCTTCCTCTGGATCCATCGCGTTAAATTTTAACTTGGAACTCTGCGTGATTGGCGTATATGAACCGTCATCTTTTCTGATACCAAGAGCAACTAAGCCTTCGAACTTATTGTAGGTAGGATTAGAAAATACAGGTGTAACCGTTAGCGAGAATTTCTCTGATGCATTCTTGCGCTCGCCCTTGGTGATGTTACATTTTCTGTAATCTTTATAGGCATCAGCGTAAAGAGAATGCTCTTTTACCAGCGGCTCATCCTTGATTCCGTTGTCCGGCGCAATACCGATGATGATGGAGCAGGCGCGGTTATAGCCGTTAGCCGATGTGCCGGCACCTGTTCCACGGACTTCAGGGTCGAGGAGGGTAATGTCGAAATATCCATCGCTGTAGCCTGACCAGCCCCAGTTGATGTGATAGAGACCTTCTCCGTCAGAACCATCGCAGACAAACTGGTGGCCGCTGTCATCAGAGGCAGCACCGCCATAGAGGATAGGGCGCTTGGCCTCCAACTCCCGGTCGAGAATCTCCTTCCATTCTGCCAGCGTATAGAATGAGCGGTAAACCTCCTGCAAGAGGTCAGCATCATAACCGAAATAGGTTGACATATCTTCTGGGAGTACCCATGCACCCGAAGAAGGTCCGTAATCCATCTGTACTGCCGCTCCGCAATGGAACATCAGTTTGGCTACTGCATCGGCTTGAGTGGTATTATATTTTCCTTGGGTGTAGGTAGGGAGCATGTTGTCCCAGTCATAATTTTCACCCTTGCTGATGGCATTAACCTTGAGTTTATTGGTTGTGGTGGTATAAGCGGGAATGGTAGCCTTCAGTTCTTTAGGATACTGATAATACATCATTACCTGTGCCATGGCTGTAGCTACGCATCCTGTAGCACTCTGGCTAGAACCTCTATATTTAGGACACATCTTATTATAAGGTGTCAGCTGGTCCCAGGCAATATCTCCCAAGAGCGGCGCTATTTTTGGTTGCTGATAACGGGCATCAGCCTTCAGCGCTCTCTGCTCAGCCAAAATCTTTCTGGCTTTGGCATCACCCAGGGTGAAGGCTGCAACAAACTTCTGATAAGCTTTCAGAAAAGCTGCACATCCTTCTGTCTTCATCAGATTCTCAGAGTTGCCATGAGCCGAATAGCCTACAATCTCTGGCAGTTCATCATCGCCCGAAACGATGGTGAATCCCTTGTCAGAACCGTTGTCAAAAACATAATAGCTGGTAGCGGTCTCTGAAGAACTGCTACCATTCTGCTGATATTGCTTTCTAGCCTTGCTTACTTGCTGCTGGTCCATTACGATGCCTTGCAGGGCTGCCTGGCGCTCGGCAATAGCTTGTGCCTGTTGGAAACTGCGAGGCCCTGCCCAGGCTAGAATCTGAAAAAGCGTAAGGCCTACTACCAGTAGTGCCGTACGCTTTATCTTCAACTTTACTGAATGAAAGCTGGTCTGTTTCATATCGTAATTTTATGCATTACAAACCTCTTGCTTTCAGGAATCCGGAAGCATCTGGCTTCTCCATACCTGTAAAGTCGGTAAACATTTCCATCTGGTCCTTTGTGTTGCCACGGCTCAGAATCTTATCGCGGAATGCCTGACCAACGGCTGGATCCAAGGCTCCATGCTTTGCAAAGTAGTCGGCGATGTTCACAGCCAGCACCTCTGTCCAGAGATAGCTGTAATAGCCTGCAGCATAACCGCCGCCCCATACATGGTTGAAGTATGATGTGCTGTAGCGAGGAGGAATCTGGGTGTTGAGCAAACCGATGTTGTGGAGCTCTTCCTTCTCGAAGGCGCCTGCCATATAAGGTGAAGGCACCTCTTCTTCGCTAATCTTGTGCCAGGCAAGGTCAAGACAGGTCGCAGCTAGGTTCTCGCCCAGTGAATAAGCGGTCTGGAAGCTGATGCTCTTCAGCATGCGCTCTTTCAGATCGGCTGGCATCGCAGCACCGGTTTCGGTATGACGGGCGTAATGGTCGAATATCTCCGGAATAGAAGCAAATGATTCGTTAAACTGGGATGGCATCTCTACGAAATCGCGGGCAACGGCTGTTCCTGAAAGGGTATTGTACTTGCAGTCGGAAAGAATTCCGTGAAGTGCATGACCGAACTCATGGAACAGGGTAGTAACCTCATCCCATGTGATGAGAGATGGCTGACCCTCCGGTGCCTTGGCATTGTTGCATACATTATATATTATAGGCAACTGGCCGCGCTGCTTGCTCTGCTTGGCAAAGGCGCTCATCCATGCACCGCCACGCTTGGTAGGACGGCGGAAGTAATCGCTGTAGAAGAGGGCGATTGGCTTGCCGTTCTTGTCGCTCACCTCGAATACCTTCATGTCTGGGTGATAGGTTGGGATATCCTTGCGCTGCTTGAAGTTCAGTCCGTAAACACGATGGGCGGCATAGAACACACCGTTCACCTGTACGCTGTCGATGTTGAAGTATGGCTTAATCTCATCATCGGTAATGTTGAGCATCTCCTTCTTCATCTTCGCAGAATAATAGAAGCGGTCGTATGGCTGCAGCTTGAAGTCCTTGCCCTCCGTCTTCTGGGCATACGCTTCTATCGCCTTGGTTTCAGCATCAGCCTTAGGAGCATATTCCTTGATGAGCTGCTTCAGGAAATCATCCACATTCTTGCTGTTCTTAGCCATCGTCTTTTCGAGCGAATAGTCGGCATAGTTGTCATATCCCATCAGCTTGCCCTTCTCGGCACGCAACTTGGCAATCTCGGTTACGATAGGGAAGGTGTTGAAATCAGGATTGGTTCCATCGGCACGGTGGATGCTTGCCATATACACCTTCTTGCGCAGTTCGCGGTTCTGGAGATTGGTGAGGATAGGCTGCTGGGTGGTGTTGATGATGACGATGCAGTAAGGCGCCTTGCCTCCGCGGCTCTCAGCATCTTTCTTGCATTGTGCAATGTCTGCATCGCTCAATCCGGCGAGCTCTTCCTTGCTGTTCACCCAAACCACGGCGTTGTTGGTAGCGGCAGGAAGAAGGTTGCCCCACTCCTGCTGCAACTCTGAGATGCGGGAGTTAATCTGCTTCATGCGCTCCATCTTCTCGGCAGAAAGGAGGGCACCTGAACGTACAAAACTCTTATAGATAACCTCAGTAAGGCGCTTGTCTTCGCCCTTGAGTTTCTTATATTCATTATCGTAAACATACTTGATGCGCTCGAAGAGTTTCTTGTTGAACGAAATCTCATTGTCGAGTTCGGTCAGCAATGGGGTAGCCTTTTTTTCGGTTTCGGCGATGCCCGGAGTTTTGTGGGCACTGGTGAGACCGAAGAAGATGTTAGTCACCTTTTCTAGTAGCGCACCGCTCTCTTCATAGGCGAGGATGGTGTTCTGGAAGTTAGGCTTCTTCTTGTTGTTTACAATCTTCTGGATGTTGGCACGCTGCTCCCTGATAGCCGCTTCGATGGCTGGCAGGTAGTCGCTTTCCTGAATCTTGCTGAAGTCAGGAGCACCGAATGGAAGACTGCTCTTTGTTAAAAGAGGATTCTGACGGTTACCGCCCGCAGTCTGTGCGAACGATGAGGCTGGCATCTGCAAGAGTGTTGCAGCCAAGCCCAGGGTAAGGAAAGTCTTGTTAAGTTTCATCATGTTTCTTCGTTTATTTGAAATTCGTTTGCAAAGATAGTGATTTATTTCGGATTATCGCATTTTTATTCATATTTCTTATGGAAAATCAGCAGACAGATGGCTCCTGCCAATGCCATCGGCACTCCGATAAGGGCAGGATAGTTATAGCCCAATCCCATCGCAACAGGAATACCACCGAGGAAAGCTCCCATGGCGTTACCCAGATTGAAGGCGCCCTGAATGCAGCAGCCGCCCAGCATTTCGCCACCCTTGGCATGCTTCACGATGAGGAATTGCTCAGGCGATCCGATGCCGAAAAGACAGGCGCAGCAGATGAACATCAGCACCACAGATACCCAGCCGATAGGGGCGAGGAAGAAGGTGAGCAGAAGTGCAGCCGCTGCCAGAAACTGGAGATAACAGGTAAAGCGACCCGGCTTGAAGCGGTCGGCAAGCAAGGCACTCACCTGATTGCCTACTACCATTCCGCCGCCTGCAAGAATCATCAGCAGAGAGATGCTGGCTGCGCTGAATCCGCCCTCCATCTGAAGCAGCGGCGAGATATAACTGAACCAGCAGAGGATGCCGCCATTGCCCAGGAAGGTGGCGGCGATGATGAGCCAAGGAGCCTTGTTGCGGAGGAAATGGAACTGTGCCTTCATACCGTTGTTTGGCAGCGCTTCTACATCCGGAACCCATCTGTGAATCATGTATAAGGTGATGAGTCCGAGCACGATACAGCTGACAAAAGGTACTCGCCAGCTGAACATGTGACTCAGGAAGGTTCCCACCGGCACACCCAGCAGGTTAGCCACCGGCATACCTGCGCACATCATCGCCACGGCATTGGTTCCCTTACCCTCTTTGGCAATCTTTACCGCCACGATGGTACCCGTTCCGAAGTAGGCGCCATGAGGCAGACCTTCTATAAAGCGGGCGCAGAGCAAGAGCCAGTAGTTAGGTGCTACTGAGGCGATGACAGCTCCGAAGGTGATGAGCGAAGCCAGGAACATCAGGATATTCTTGGGTCTGTATTTATGCATGAGAATCAGCGAGAAAGCTCCGGCGCAGACGCCGAGTGCATAGATGGAGATGAGATGTCCTGCTTCCGGAATGGAAACGTTCATGTTGTTGGCGATGTCTGTGATGATGCCCTCGATGATGAATTCAGCGATGCCCAAGGTAAAGGTACCCAGCGCGAGTGCAAATAGTCCTTTTTTCATTTGTTCTTATGAGTCAATATTATCCTTATAAAATTGTTTCTCTCTTATTTTATGTCTTTGTAAGACAAATTCTTAAGCTTTTTTTTACATATCCTCCATCGACAATCCTTGGTATCCGATATCGAATTTCTTGAATTTTCCTGTAGCTTGGAAGAAATGCTCGGCTTTATCTTTTAAAATGCCGATATTTATATCCTTAGCTTGGCGTTTTACCTCATAAAAAATAACCTTCTGCTCCAGTTCATCGGCAGCGATAATATCGATTTCATTCTCTCCCTTTCTGTCCCACCAGGAGGCTATCTGGGTATATTCTTCGCTCTCTATCATCTTGGCAATAAAATATCTTTCCAGAACCTTGCCGGTGTATGTAGTGTAGCTCTTATCCATGACCATTTTTAGTTTTTTATTGGCGCCAACCTCTATCATGTATCCATATTTGTAGATGTAGCGAAACCAGACGCGAAGGAAGTTGTCTTCTATCTGATAGCGAATGTTGCGATTGGTCTTTTGGAACATCGGTATATAACGGGAGATCAAGCTATAGTCGTTCTCCAGTTTGGTGAGATAGCCCGAAAGTTCTATTTTCATGATGCTTTCTATTTCACCTCGGGTTGTGTAGCCTGAAGCGATAAGTTGCAGTATCTCGAAATAGCGGGCATAGTCTTTGCCAAATTCTTCTATCAGCATATTTTTTCCTTCGTAGATGAAATAAGAGTTTTTTGCAATAAACCGCTCTGTCATCTGTTCCTTGGTCGTGGCTCCTGCATCCATCATCATTTCTACATATTCTGCTACTCCGCCTGTATAACTGTAGAGAGCCAGTAGGTCATCATTGGTATAGGCTGAATTATATGTAGAGAGAATTTTCTTAATGACAGAAGGGGGAAATGGAGTGACTTTTATTTCTCCAGTCTGCCTACCATAAAGAGGTTGCTTGTTATTTTTAAAGATGATGTTCATAAGTGAATAAACAGAACCGCAGACCACAAGATTAATATGAGCTTCCTGTTTGTTAAGGTCCCATATCTTTTGCATATCTGAAAAGATTGATGGATTAACCCGCTTGAAATCCTGAAACTCATCAATGATGAGAGTGATAGGGCGAATCTTGGATAGTTGAAGCAGATATTTAAAGATGTCAGCAAAGCGTGTTACTTCACCGAGAATAGGAAGCTGAAGTTTGCTCGTCATCTCTTCGATAAAATCTCTGCAGAGTTCTGCTTCTGACTTTCTTGCAACAAAGAAATACAGCATATCCTGAACATCCTCGTATGCTTTTATCAATAAGGATGTCTTACCGCTACGTCGGCGTCCGGTTACGATTGTAAAACGGGCCGTTTGCAAAGATAGATTTCTTATCTCTTGCAATTCTTTTATTTCGTTTTGTCTTCCAAAGAACTTCATATTTCTATAATTTTAAAGTTTCTTTTTGATGTTATTTTTCGAAACCGCTGTTTCGGAAATGGCGGTTTCGAATGCAAAGATAATAAAAAATCCTGAATATCAGCTTGTTTGTTCTCTAATTTAAGTTTTTTTATTTGTTTGTGTGCTTCTTGTTTTTCCGAAATGGTGGTTTCGAAAGTAAAAATATTGGAGTTGTCAGAATTGACAATAACTCTATATAATAAGGTATGAATGCAGAAAGAAGAGGGGTTAGGAGTCCCTGAAAATTAAATATAAGAGACTTGCAAAAAAGAAAAACCGTTAAAGGTAATTAATTTATAGGGGTATTAGCTTCATATTCTGATGGAAATGCTTAATTTTGCAATTTGAGAAAAGAAAGGTGCAAAAAATAGGTATGAAACGTTCGCTCAACATATTGATGGCTTTGATGCTCTCGCTCATGGTGGTTTACTTGAGCGTGGGTACTACCGTCATGCACTGCCTTCATTATGACAAGGTGATGGTGGGTATGGTGACTGACTGTTGCGTGAAACGTAGCATGCACCATGACTGTTGCCTAGGTAAGCTGGGCGCACAGGTGAACAAACATTGCATGGAAATGGAGCTGGTGAAACTATCGCCTACGGTCTCTATCCAACACTTGGATTTCGATGCAGCACCTGTGTTTGCAGGCATCGCGCCAGCCCTTTGGCAGACGTTACCTCGTCCTGTTATCTGTAGCATTCAAAAGGCAAGATATTGGAATCAGAATGTTCCGCATTCGCCTCCAAGGGCTTATCTTGCCCTCCTTAACTTCCTGATTATTTGATTTTTCCATATTTGCAAATAGGTTGCAAAAGTTTTTCTGTACTTTTGCAGCCAAGATTGTCGTATGCCTATCCCTATCAGTAAAATCTTAGGGTTGCATACATATATAAAATGGTAAAATCATCCGGAGCGAAGATTTAAGATTCGGATAAAAGGAAATATATTTATGTATTCAAGATATATATTGCTCAGTACCTTGCTGGTTATTGGTGCTGAGACTTATGCAAAAAATAATAAGACAGAGGTTGTGTCTCTGTCATCATCATATAATAATTCTGTAGAAAATAACCCTATAGATTCCTCCTCTCAGGATTCCATCTTCAAGGACGAGACCTTGCATGAGGTGAAGGTGGTGGCTCGTAAGTCGGGCACTTCCCGATTGGCTGGTGCCGTGAATGGCATCGCCGTGAACAAGGATGAGCTCTTCAAGGCGGCTTGTTGCAACCTGGGCGAGAGTTTTACGACCAATCCATCGGTGGATGTGGCTTATAATGATGCCACGACGGGCGCAAGACAAATCAAACTCCTCGGTCTTTCGGGCACTTACGTACAGATGCTCACCGAGAATCTGCCGAATTTCCGTGGTGCAGCCATCCCATACGCCCTGGGCTATGTGCCGGGACCTTGGATGAAAGGCATTCAGGTATCCAAGGGTAGTGCTTCGGTGAAGAATGGCTATGAGTCGATTACAGGGCAAATCAATGTGGATTACTTGAAGCCAGAGGATGAGCAACAGGTGGAGGTAAACCTCTTTGGTGATACCAAGAGCCGAATCGAGGCAAACGCCGATGCCAATGTTCATCTGTCGGATAAGTGGGCAACGGAGATATTGTTGCATCATGAGAATATCCTCAAAAACCATGATGACAATGGCGATGGTTTCTATGATATGCCAGGCAGAGAACAATATAATGTACAGAACCGTTGGCTGTATAAAGGCAAGCACTACATCTTTCATGGTGGACTTGGGGCTTTGAAGGAGATTCGTACCAGTGGGCAGGATGAGGAACATGTTCATAGTGATGATATTTATAGAATCAAGCTCCATACCAACCGCTATGAGGGTTATATGAAACATGCCTTCATCCTCAATCACGAGCATGGCACCAATATTGCCTTCATGTCCTCGGCTTCGATGCACCAGCTCGATGCCCAGTATGGCAACAGGTTCTACGACCTCAATGAGAAAAATCTCTATGGCTCGCTGATTTTTGAGACCAATTTTACTCATCAGCACAATTTGTCGGTAGGTTTGAACGTCAACCATGATTACCTGGGACAGCGCGCCAATGTGAATGTTTCTCCAAGACCGGCAGTAGGGCAAGAAGACTCTCCTTATCTTTTGTCGGAGATGCAGAGAATGAACGAGAAGGAGACGACTCCAGGAGCATACGCCCAATACACCTATACGTTAGGTACGAAGTTGACAGCGATGGCAGGTGTCCGTTTCGACCATAGTTCGCTTTATGGCAGCTTCTTCACCCCTCGTTTCCACGTGAAGTATTCGCCTGTCGATGCCATCAGCATCCGCCTGTCAGCAGGTAAGGGTTATCGCACGGTATTTGGCTTGGCAGAGTACAACTATCTCTTGGCGAGTGGCAGGCAGTTTCAGATTGCGGGTGATGGACTTAAGCAAGAGGAGGCTTGGAACTATGGTATGAGTACCGCTTTCTACATCCCGATGTTTGGCAAGACACTGAAATTGAACGCCGAGTATTACTATACCGACTTCAAGAATCAAGCGGTGGTGGATTATGATGCCAACAAGGGGCTTATCTCCATCTGCAATTTGATGGGCAAGTCTTATTCGCACACCTTCCAGATAGATGCCTCTTATCCATTGCTGAAGGGCTTGGAGATAACAGCGGCTTATCGTCTGAACGATGTGAAGTGTACCTACGATTATGGCAAAACCTTGAAAGAGAAGCCATTGACCAGCAAGTATAAGGCGCTCCTCACGGCTTCCTATAAGACTCCACTTGGCCTTTGGCAATATGATGCCACCGTGCAGTTGAATGGTGGAGGCAGAAATCCTGAGCCTTACCAGTTGGCAGATGGAAGCCAGTCATGGTCTCCTCGTTTCCATAGCTTCGGGCAAGTGAGTGCGCAGGTTACGAGATGGTTCCGCCATTGGAGTATCTATGTGGGAGGCGAGAACCTGACTGGTTTCAAGCAGAAAACTCCTATCTATGGTGCCAGCAACCCATGGGGAAGCGATTTCGAGCCAACCTTGGTTTGGGGACCTGTAGAGGGCAGGATGTTCTACGCAGGAGTAAGAGTACACTTTTAATTGAAAATGTTTAAAGTTGAATGATTAAAGCAAATAGAAAAGTTATGAAGAAGATTTTAGTAATGTTCACAATGATGATGGTGGCAATGGTAACCTTTGCCAAGGACATCAAGACCGTAGTGTTCACCACAACCCCACAGATGCACTGTGCGGCTTGTGAGAATAAAATCAAGAGCAACCTTCGCTTTGAGAAGGGTATCAAGAGCATTGAGACTTCTGTGCCAGACCAGACTGTCACAGTACAGTATAATGCCGACAAGACAACCCCAGAGAAGCTCCAGAAAGGTTTTGAGAAGTTTGGCTATAAGGCTCGCATCCTGAAAGATGGCGAGAAGGTTGAGAAGAACACTGGGGAGAAGTGTGACTTGATGTAATTCTTGCTGCTCATTTGATAGAAGCTTAACCATTGGCACGCAGGAATCCCTGCGTGCTATATGGCGCTTATCATAAAACACATTCGTTCATTTCATTAGTCCGTCAATGAAATGCTTAGAATCTGCAAAACTTCATATGTCGAGCGTTTCAATTGCATATCATGATGAACAAAAGCCACGAGACAATAAGTGATAAAATCGTGAGGGATAACCCCAAATCGTGATGGATAGCGTGATGGATATTTCCGTTTTTGAAGTATCTATCACGCTATTCAAGTATCTGAATATTAGTATATTAAGATATAAATGGATACAAATCGTGATGGATGATAGATGATTACATAAAACTTATTCACGAATACGGCTGCATCGGGTTACAAATACGGCTACATCGGGTTACGAATATGGCTGCGTCGGGTTACGAATATGGCTGCATCGGGTTACGAATATGACTGCATCGGGTTACGAATATGACTGCGTAGGCTAACGGAGACGTATCTGTAAGCTTATCGAGACGTCTGCATCAGCTAACAGAGACGTCTGAACTCGCTGACTGAACTACTTGAGTTGCTTGATTGAACCACTTGAGTTAGCTGACAGAACCACTTGAGTATTCTTCTTCATGTGCTTGCATGCAACCATAAAACTTTTTCAGCAACTTTTCACGGAAGTATGGAAGAAGGCAGAGTTGAAGGCAAACATGAGGTCAACACAGAAACAGCACAACGTTTGCTGGCGATGGGACTTTCTGCCGAATGTATTTCATCTGCAATTTAATCTTCCCTCTTCATCTTTTCTTCTCCCTATGTCAGTTTTTGTCGCAACCTGATTGTAGTTTTGCCGCAGAATTGACAATAACTCTATATAATAAGGTATGAATGCAGAAAGAAGAGGGGTTAGGAGTCCCTGAAAATAAAATATAAGAGGAATCCATAAGATTTCTTGTTAAAAGTTTGGTGGTTCATCAGATTTTTACTAAATTTGCCATTGGATTAGTGACAGGGCAGGGTAAAGTCCTCGCTTGAAGTCGCTATGATGCAGAGAAACAAGATAATCTTGTGGACACGAGCAAACTATTCAGTTCTGTAGGTTGAAATCTGGTAAATTGAAACGTAGAAAGAACGAGAATTTGTTTGAGCGAGTCTACACCGTCATATGGTGTGGATTCCTCTTTCACATTTTCTTTTCTACGGGTTTTACCAGAGCCTAACTTACAAGAAAGTGAAGAAAGTAGGGGTTCGCACCATCTTTTTTCATTTATGAACCATTATGGACTTGTTTGGTTCGCAGAATTTCCTTATCTTTGCCCCTTGAAAGTAAATGATTTACTGCACTCGGCAATTTGAAAGCAAGCTTTCATTGCGCTCGTTTGCATAATCTTTGCAAAATGAAGTAAACAACTAGCTGTTCTAGCAGAAAAGCCGGGGCAGCCATATATAATGAACTTAAAAACGAATGCTTATGAGTAGAGTATTTCAAGTAAAGCCTAAGCGCCTCAAACGCTCTAACGGTACAGTTCTCACTCCCGATATGGTAGTGACAGTAACAATCATGCAGCACACCGCCACCCCTTTTTATAATGGAGCCAAGGAGGTGCAAGAAGCCTACATGCGCATCTATGCTTTTGATTATAAGAAAGCATGCTGCAATCCGAATGATTTTGAATTTATAAAGTTGGACTAAAAAACTATTGATATATGATAATAACCGTATTGGATTATGGTTTGGGTAAATTACAAATTATAAAGATAATTAAGGAACATTTGGATATGGATCTCCCGGAGATAAAGGATTTATTTTCCTCTTGTCCTTTCCAATTAAATGTAGATGATGCTATTAAGGCAATTAATTTGAAAGACGCTTTGGTCAGAAATGGATGTAAGGTTAGTTGTACGTCTGAGCCTGATGATATTAATTATGGGGAACTCTCAACAAAGAATCTTCAATTATTGGCAGAGGAATGTGATGGCAAAGCTTGTCTTGAATTGTCAAAACGATATGCTCATGGTACTACATTGTTGCAGTGTGATAAAGAGCGCTCAAAAGAGTTGCGACGATTAGGAATGCTTTACCTTTACGGTTCAACTGTATCTCCTGAATTTGAAGAAGAGAAACAAGCATATAGGTCTATTTTCCTTGACGAAAACGGCAAGCCATATATTGATTGGAAGATCAAAAGTGAACAGATGAAGAAACTGTTCGTTAATATTGAAACTTTGTCTGAACGATATAATGAACTTGCATCCAACAACGACAATACCCAAGGTGTGCTGTCTAAGTTGGTTAGACCAGAAGAAGTAGAGATGGCTCCAAAATTCTTCTCAAAATGGTTCAATATCGTATTTGCAATTAGTTTGATCGCAATAAAAATTCACCCGATAATAGTTTTTATTGTACTTGCATGGAGATATTATAGTGTTAAGAGAAAAAAAGAAAAGTATAATAAATATTTGCAGGATTTGCAGGTTTACAGAAATGAAAAGAGCAGATTGTCTATAGAAAACGCAAAGGAGGAACGAGAAGTAGCCTCGGCACTTGCCAACGTACAGGATGCGCTTTATGATGGATTGAATGTAGGCTTGAGTATTCCGTTAAATAAGGATACCATAACAAGGAATACTTATATTGAGTTTGGTGAGGAACTCAAGAAGTTGTTTGATCTGAACGATAAGGCGATGCTTAAAAATGATCCTGTGAGCAAGATTGTTGCGAATAAAAGATATTATGATGCTAAACTGCGTTTCTTCTACACATACTCATTGCGTGCTGAAACAGAGTTGGATGAGGTATATAACTACTACCAAGAGATTATTCAGAAATCAGTATCTACGGGTGATTCTGACTTGTTGAGAAAAGATGACTTACCATTCATTAAGCAACACGATGCGGAGATGTCTCAAGACTTATCGGAGATAAAAACCATGCTTGATGACGACCGTTTGGCTAATGTTATGTCTGAAATTGGATATGTACAGGGTCAAGAAACTTCTACGTTTGGCGGATTGTGGACAGACGAGAAGAAACTGGCAGATAAATCGAACGAGCTTAAGAAACTGTATGATGTCGCTAAGTACGAGTATGAGGAAATAACTGATTCCAACAAGAAGATAAACTATTGGTTGGATTATGTGCGAGCATACGCATACCGCAATACATATTTGGGTGTAGAACTTATCAACATCGTGAGGAGTAATTCTGGAGGACGAACGCTAACTACGCAAAAAGACGGCATAGATGTCTCGATGCAATCGTTTGATTTGCAAGAAGTAACAATCAACGATGCTTCTGTGGATTTGGATGCTCACATAAATAAAACCGTAGACATGTTTACACATGCTCTGAGGAACAAACAGTCTCGAAAATGGATGAAGAGCAATCCTAAGATGGCAATGGGTGCAGCAGCTCTTACCTTTGTTGGGGGCGCATTACTGGATAAGCTTGACAAACATACACAGTTGGTAGAAGAACATACGGAATTCCAGAAAAACCTCATCTCGAACATAAAGGTTATGACCGAAGGCTACGAAGAAGGAAAGGCAAGTTCTCTGCGTGCAATAGAGATAATTAGAGCCATTGCCAAAGCTAACAAGGGCTTTATGGCTGTTTACGAACCATTGCGGGAGAAATGCCTTGAAAACGGCGAACCCTTAACCATGCTAGATATGCAAGCCATTGCTAAAGCAACCAAGGACTACAAGATTATTAGTGATTCAAAATTAAAAAATAAATAATTATGAGTGATTCGTATGATATAGCAGAATATGCTTCAAATGAAGAAGCATATCCTGTGAGTTTAGAACAAAACAATGATATAATTGGTGAAGTGCAAGAAGTCGGACAGTCTTTGTCGGATTTAGTGCATACGTCAGAACGTGCTATTGATGCTGCACAGAACATTGCAGGCATGTTCAAGGAATGTGTGTTAGCCCAAGAGCGTACGAAGCAAATGCAAGAATGGGGTAAAGTTGAAATAGCTAACACTATTGCCAAATTCAAAACAGCCCAATCATTCTTAGAAGGTACGTTTGGGGAACGTGATAAGGCTTTGGTAAAGCACTACGATTTGTTAGACAAGGCTGTAGCTTCAAATGACAGAGAGTTAATTCTTGCTTCGTTACAAGGTATTAGTTCGATTGTTACAAAGTCTCCATTGGATGACTTTGATAAATTTGTAGAACTTTACAATGATACATCGCAGCCATTGTTGGATTTCTAAGTATGTATGACGTAGGGTAGGCTGTCTAAAAAGACAGTCTACTGCAAAAAAGTTCTTTTAATGTAAAATTGAATTAATGAATAATTTTATGAAAGAGTATTTTCGACCAGTTTGGACAAGCGGTAGATATGATAGGAAAAGTCATAGTGCTATAGTTTATAATTTAGCAAAAGGAAAGGCATATTTCTTTGAGGATATGGCTGCAGACGTTATCGGTTATATGTTGATAGCTGGTAGAAATAACAGGGTAGATGTATGTAAAATAACTAATGAACTTGCAATAGATGAAGAATCGGTATGTGATTTTTTTGATAGAATAGAAAAAGATGGGCTTATCTCATTCTGTAACAATTTAGGAGATTTATTAGTTAAAACACGAGGGAAGTGTGGCAAAGTGCAAACTGATTTTTCTAAAAATACTCCGAAGATAGCAGAAGATGCAGAATGTGATTACCAAAAGCGTTCTAAGTCCAAAGTTTTTTCTGTATTGATAGAATTAACATATAACTGTAGTGAAAAATGTATACATTGTTACAATCCAGGTGCTTCACGTAGTGACCAAGAACATGGTATGCGACAAATAAATAAAGAATTAACTTTAGACGAATATAAGAATATAATAGATCAATTATATGAACAAGGATTAGTTAGAGTTACTCTTTCTGGTGGAGACCCTTTCTCTAAAAAAGATATTTGGGAATTGATAGAATATCTTTTCTCTAAAAATATCGTATTTGATATTTATACAAATGGTCAGGGAATATATGGTAAAGAGGCAAAGTTAGCTCAATATTTTCCTATTACGGTTGGGCTTTCTTTGTATAGTAATATTCCTGAAATTCATGATGGGATAACTCGGGTAAAAGGTTCTTGGGCAAAAACATTAGCTGTCATTGATAAACTAGCAACTTTGGACATTCCTTTAGTTCTCAAATGTTGTATTATGCGAAATAACTGCAAATCATATCGAGGTGTCATAGGCATTGCTAAGAAATATTCTGTAATGCTACAACTTGAATGTAATATTTTTAATTCTGTTGATGGAGACGAGTGTGTTTCTACATATCTTAGACTTACTCCTGAGGAAATGAAAATAGTTTTAAGGGATAAGGCGAATCCTCTTTATACAGGATTGGAACTTGCAGATAATGGCGCACGAACTTTTGATAAGAATAAAAATGTATGTGGCGCTGGTTATTCGGGCTTTTGTTTAACTCCTGATGGTAGGCTTACGCTATGTGTGTCATTTCAATCAGAAATCGGTAATTTGCGTGAAGAAAAAGTTAAAGATGTTTTGGAAAAAACAGAGTTGAAGCAGTGGCGTAAACGTACATTTTCCGATTATAAGGAATGTGGAGAGAAAGAATATTGCAACTATTGTTCTTTATGCCCTGGATTAAATTTTGCTAAGAACGGTTCGCCGTTTGTTCCTTGTGCCGACAATTGTTATCTGGCAAAAATTAGATACGAGTTGGTTGAATCTTTGAAAAAAGGGGAAGATCCATTAAATGGTATGGATATAGATGAAGCTTTGTCCAAGTTGCCAGATGTAAATATAAGTGGAATCAAAAAAATTGTAACTCAAAGCTATTATAAAAAGAAATTATCTATGATAAAAGGGTAATGGCATTTCCCTATAAATAATGCCTATAATTTAAAATATAATAATATGAGTGAACTTAAAATTCGAAAAATGAAGCTGAATTATAGTAGTTCCAGTAAGGTAGAAATGGCAGCTTGCGCGTTTACTTGGCATGTTAATGCTAACAACACAAAAATGATGTGTGTTTAGCATAAGAAAATGATGATGATTTAAAAGAGGGCATATTTAATGATTAAGTATGCCATTTTCATAAGTTTTCTATTGCGTGCCGATGTGCTAAAGATTGTCTGACGAAGACTGATTCACTGATTTGCAGAGATAGGCTCTCTGTCTAAGGCAGACAGTCTCATCAATCTTTTGATGGATGATTTGTTATGGTGCTTACGTAAGTTTTGACCGCACACCGCACTCTGTGTAATGTAACGTATTGTATTATATTATAGTGAGTTTATGCTTGTGCGGTGTTCCTATGCCTCCGCACAGATATTGTACGCCACTGCACGACTTTTCTTTCATTGAATAGTCGTTCGTGTATTCGTGTAGTCAGCGTGTAGTATCCGTGCGGTTGTTATGTAACACAGAACTCTGTACTATTGGCGTAAGCTTTTCTTGCATGAACGCTTGGGTGTTTAATCAGAATAAGTAATCAGGAATGAAGGACAACATTTTCTTTCAGCCTTTCGTTGGCAAGGACTATGCCAACGGAGGGATATTCGGCAAGCGAATCATGATATTGGGCGAGAGTCATTATTGTGATGAGGGATTGCTTGCGCCAGAATTCAAAACAGATGGTAATTTCGTGACTGTAGTCTTTAGATATAACCGTAATGGTGTTAATCTACAGTTGGTAAATAGCAATCCAACAAGTACCCAACAAGTACCCAACAAGTACCCAACAAGTACCCAACAAGTACCCAACAAGTACCCAACAAGTATTGGAACTTGTCGGAATATTGAAGGATGGAGAGTATTCTGTTAGAGAAATCATGTCTTTTTTAATGTTGAAGGATAGGGTGAATTTCTTGTATAAATACATAACACCAGCATTGGAAGAAGGATTGGTTTCCATGAAATATCCTGATAATCCAAAGCACCCAAAGCAGAAGTATATGCTAACAGAAAAAGGACGAAAGATATTGGAAAAATAGAATGAATAGTAGTAATCTATGTGTTTAATACTTTTTTCTTGATGTTCTGTCACCATTTGACATATCTATATAGTTATTTCGCAGCCGAAATCAAATGTATAACTATATAAGGTAATGTAACAATGGAAAAGAACATCAGGAAAAGAGTATGTAGGTTGGCTGCGGTATTGAGTGCCGTGCTGGTAGTATTATTTGGCTATTGGTTCTTCTTGAACCCTCATGGCTATTGGCAAAAGAAGAAGGAGGCAGAGAAGAATGAATATATGGATAGGAGGATGCTTTGGCGGAAGTCGGAGAAAATGACCATGCAACAGATGTTGTCGGACATGACGCTAATGGCTAAGGGGGATTCGGTCCTGGTTTGTTGGCTAACTGGTCTCTCGCTTCCCGTTTATCGGGACTTCATTCATGGTACAGCGCAACCAACAAGAAATGTTTGGGCTGAGACGAGATATTGGTATATGTCTTCTCTCGCTAAAGGCAGAGAATGGATGGAGGAGCGTGCCAAGACGAGGATTCACAAGGGCCTGATCTTTGTGGAAACGAGTAGATTTCAGGTGCAGAAGGATTCCTTGAAGGATTATCGTAAAGAGAAACTTACTCCAACTGAGATTAGAAACAACAAGATGTATCTAAAAAGATAATTGTCTGTATAGATGAAATCATAGCATAAATAAAGTATAACGAAAAATGAATAAAATTATAGGGTTTCTTGTAATGGTTTTCATGTTCCTACCCTGGCGACCAATCGTTGCTATAGTGGCAGCAGTATTGTTTGTCAATATCAATGGTACGGAATTGTATGGATGGCAAGCTGGATTGGCGCATGGATTGTTCTTCCTGCCTAATCTGGTGAGGCATCTCTTTGACGGCGATGTCCTTTTCAAGGCTACCAATTGTACTACAGGTTATTATGTTGCCTGGTGGATAGCTACAGTTGGTTCGTGCATCGGTTGGCTTGTTGATGCAACCTTCTCTTTTATGAAGGCATCAGTATTTGTAGGTAGTGATAAAGAATAAATAAATATAAATACGATGAATAGTATGGTTAATAAAAAAGCTGCAAAGCGTGAGAAGATGATGAACATGCCATCTTATCGTCTGATGGTAGGTACGGCGAAGTATATGGACAAGTGGTTCTTGGATCCTATCCTTGGCTTCATCCTTCCTGTCGGTATCGGTGATGCTTTGACGAGCGTGTTTGCATTCCCATTTATCTATTACAGTCTTTGCGTGGTTAAGTCTATTCCGCTGACTTTGGCTGTCATCTATAATATCTTGATGGATGTGCTGATTGGTGCCATACCTTTCTATATAGGTGATGTGCTGGATGTATTCAAGCGTTCGTATGTAGAGAACCTGAGATTGGTTACCGGGTATATCGAGGATGATAAGGAGATTATCAACAAGGTGAACAAGAAGGCATTCTGGACGGCTGTGTTCATCGTCGTGCTTTGCTGGTTGATTTATGTGGTGATTTCGTGGGCCATTCGCTTGGAAAATTGGATTGTTTCATTATTTTAAAATATGAATAGCAACATTTTCTTTCAGCCTTTCGTTGGCAAGGATTATGCCAACGGAGGGATATTCGGCAAGCGAATCATGATATTGGGCGAGAGTCATTATTGTGATGAGAGTTGTACGGATTGTGGCGACTGCCAGCTACATCGGGAGTGTTTGAACTTTACGCAGCAGGTGCTTGATGATTATCTCAATGAGAACAAGGAACGGCAGAACTGGATGCGGACTTTCCTGAAGTTTGAACGTTCGTTAGTGGGTGAGGAGACAGATCTGGCGATGAGGCTGAAGATTTGGAACTCGGTCATCTTCTTCAACTATCTGCAAGTGGCGATGGGTGGTCCTCGCGAGGCTGGCGCAGCCGAACAATATCACCAGGCTGGCAAGGCTTTCTTCGAGGTCATCGAAAAGTACCAACCTGAGTACATCATCGTATGGGGCAAGAGGCTTTGGGATAATCTTCCTAATGTGCGCTGGCAGGATGGCGACGACATCGTAGTGGATGGTTATCCTGTTGCTATGGGTACTTATCTTCTGAGTAATGGCAAGCAGGTGAAAGTGATGGCGGTGAATCATCCTTCCGTAGGCTACTCCTGGGACTATTGGTACAAGGTGATACAAAGATTTTTGAGATAATTTTCTCGCTTGCGTCACGATTTGACACACCATACCATTATCTTTGCCGTCGTAAACATTAAAAACAAGGAATTATGGCACAGATTACAATCAATATCCAGACTTTGGACTGGACAATGGGGGAGACCGTAGGCTTGCACTTGATGCTGAAGAAAGGCAGCAAGGCAAGAATCGCTTGGGGCGATGGAAAGGTACAGGTCGTGACAGGTAAACAGGAACCTGCTTCCGAAAAGTTGGCTTGGGTGGAGGCAGGTCATGCCTATCCGGAGAAGGGCATGTACTACACCATTACCATCTGTTCGGAAGAGGAGGATGCCATTATCGGATTTGATGGATGTGGCATGTTCGAGGTGAAAACCTTGGATGTGATTCTCACGGAATGTCCTAACTTGCGTATCTTGGGCTATTCTGGGTATGGCGAGGAGAAACTCGACGTGAGCAAGAATCCTTTGCTGGAGTTCATCGACTTCCACGAGATAAGAAACGAGAAGTTGGATTTCTCTGCCAATCCACTCTTGGAGGAGTTGCATATCGAGGGTGCCAAGGACTTGGTGTCTTTGAATTTGAGCAAGAACGACAAGTTGCGTCGCTTGGACATCTTCATGTGCCACAATCTTCAGCATCTCGCCCTGAGCAATCAGTCGCAGCTGAATGAGGTGGATTTCGCTCTCACTCATCTCCGTCCCAAAGACTTGGAGTATTTGGAGAAGACGTTGAAGCGAAACTCTCCCTACAAGATACGGGGAGGAAGTTTCGGCGATGATAAGATAATAGAAGTTAGTAATGGTAAAATCGTAGGTGAAGATGAAGGAAAATTGGATTCAACTTATCGATACAATTGAGAAAGATCCATTTGAAACGGAGGCTTTCTTCGCTTTAATGGATTATGTGGGCGAAGCGTCGGATGATGACAAGCGCAGAGTTGTACAAGAAGTAGAGCGTCGCATCAAGATGATTGCCCGTTATGATGCGGACAAGAGTTTCCGCTTCCGTAAGTTCCGTGAACAGGAGCGGGAGGTGCTTGATTCCCTTTGGAGTACTCGGGTAAAGATTCTCAATGTGATGATGTTAAATCCTACAGAGGAAGAAATCGAGCGTTTGGGACATCAGAACGATAAACTTCATGAACTGTCGAAGGATGCCTTTGCGCAAGGTCGCAACCTCTGGAAGTCTTTGTTGCACTCACCGAGCTTGATGGCAAACGAGGATTATTATGATGTGGAGGAGCACGTTGATTTCAGTTGGAATGATGAGGATTCCGTCCTAAAGATGGATAATGATGACTATTATGGCTCAGACTTCGAGTATATGCTCCATTTTCATTGCAATTTTAGGGATAGTGGGCGGTATTCGTATGGGGAACCTCTAGTGGCTGATGATGGCACGTCGTGGAATCTTGATTATCTGGATAATCCTGCCTTTGGCAAGTTTTGCATCTGCCATCTCCTTCACTCGCTCCATAGTCATGAGCATTACTCTTTGCCTGACATCCTCCGTATGGATGATTTTTGGACGGATGTCAGCTTGAGATATGAGCGAGAGGTGTATCAATGGAAAAAAGGAAACGTGTTTTTTATACATGAAGAAAATGGAAAAGGAATGGATGAAACTGATAGATGATGTAGAGAACGACCGTAGCTATAATACTGATCCTATCTTCAATTTTTTTGACTTTATAAGAGAAAAGTCTACGATAGAGGATAAGCGTGCCATCGTGCAAGAGGTGGAGCGTCGTATCAAGAAGGTGGTGAATCGTGAGGATAATAATCCAGATGGGTTCTTCCGTAACTTCTGTGATACGGAGCGGGATTTGCTGGACGATTTGCTCGGGCTTCGTGAGGTGACGCTCGACGAGATGATGCTTCATCCTACTGCTGCCGAGGTGGAACGATTGAGCAAGTTGAACGACAAACTCTACAAACTCACCTTGGAGTGTTTTGAGCAGTGCCGTAACCTTTGGCTTACGCTCTACCGTTCGCCATACAAGGTGGACGACCGTTTCTGCTACGACTTGGACAGTACGCTTCGATTCGAGTATGCTGACAAAGACTCGGTCTTGCATCTCGAGAATGATGACTATTACGGTTCCGACTTCGACTATATGATTCATCTGACAGATGAGTTGCTCAGTACAGGACATTGCAAGATGGATACCATCGTGAATGGTGCGTCTGCCAACTTTTTCGGCAACGAAGAGGATACGTTGAGAGAGTTGACTGATACGCTCGACGATGGAACGTCGTGGGCGGAAGGCTATCTGCACAACAAGGCGTACGACCATTTGTGTATCTGTTATGCGATGCATGCCTTGCATACTCATGAGCCTTGGTGCCTGCCAGATATTCTTCGTATGGATGACTTCACGGTGAGCGTGGAACTGAAATACGACCGCAATATATCCGAACAGCGAGATATTCGTTATGCTGATGATGGAAATGAAACCGACCCTCATTGGCCTGAGGATGTGCCTTGCTTGGAAAGGTGAAAAATAATTTGTGATGCAATAAAAATAAAATTAGAACGTCATATATAAAAAATAGAAGATTATGAAGTTAGCAGAAGCATTGAGCATCAGAGCCGACTTGCAGAAGAAAGTGGCTCAACTGAAAGAACGTATCAAGGAAAGCGCCAAGGTACAGGAGGGCGATGAACCTTGCGATAACGTGGAGGAACTGTACAAGGAACTGGATGAAGCACTCATCCAGTTGGAAGACTTGATTTATCGCATCAACATCACCAACGTTCAGATAGTTCAGGACGGAGACTCCTTGACTCGATTGATAGCCAAGAGAGACGTCTTGTCGATGCGTGTCAAGGCATTGAAAGAGGTGGTGAACTACGTAGCTGCCAACGATACTCGCTTTGGCAGAAACGAACTGAAATATGTTAGAACCATAGATATAAAGGCTCTTCGTAAGGAGGCTGATACCTATGCCAAGCAGTATCGGGAGCTCGACCTGAAAATTCAGAGTTTGAACTGGACTGTAGATTTGGTAGATTTGCAAGACTTGCCCCGCTAATGGAGCGAGGATTGAAATTTTCATTGAGCAGATTAAAATTTTCGGAGAAAAGATAGAGGCAGCAAGAAACTGACATCAGGCAATAGGTCTGTGTTAGCATTATTAAAAATTCATGTGTTTCATGCAAAGAGACGAGTTTGTTCACAGTTCATTTCAAGCATCGGGCACAAGTGTATCGCGCATTGGTATATGACAAAAGTCAGAAACGCCAGCATTTAGCATTACCATTTTGTTGGCTATCTTTTCTCCTTTTCTTTTTAGGCATTTCTTGTAAATATTCATTGGATATATGGACAATCGTGTAAAATTCTATAGTTGGCTGATAGGCCTCTTGGATCGTAAGCATCTTACCTTTGAGGAGATTGCTAATGAGTGGCGTGATGCCAACGCTAATCAGGATGAGGATGAGCTGGACAAACGTACCTTTCATCGTTATCGTGAAAATATCCAGTCGCAGTTTGGCATTACTGTGGAATGCGACAAGAGCGACGGCTATCGGTATTATCTGAAGCGTGATCCGATCGCTAATGATGATGTGACGGAATGGATGCTGAGTTCCCTGCGGTTGGCTTCGCTTGGTGATATGCTGAAATTTCATAACAAGGTGATGCTCGATACACCGCCATACAACACGGAATATCTGGATGATATTCTTGCAGCGATAGATAAGCAATATCTGCTGAAGTTTAAGTATGTTTCGGGTTTCGGAGCAGAGAGCGATATCGTGCTGCAACCGGCTTTCGTGAGATATTTCAAGCAGAGATGGTATGTTGTGGGAGTAAAGAAACAACGTTCGGCGTCCGAAGGGAAAGCCAATTCAAATGCAGAGGAAGATGTGAGAAAACTCGTTCGCTGTCTTCCTTTCGACCGCATCAGTTTCCTGAAGCTTATTTGCGAGAAGCATCCGTTGCCTGCAAAGTTGAAGAAGTTCCTGACTCCAGAGAATTATTATGAAGATTGCTTTGGCATCTATCGGATGGAAGATGTGCCGGTGGAGAAAATCCGCATCCGTGCCTTCTATCCGGAATACAATTATATCGAGGAGGTTCCGCTGCACGAGAGTCAGCAGAAAGTAAAGGAGTCGAAAGATGGAATGTATCGGGAATATACCCTCACCGTCCGCCCCAGCCGTGATTTCCTTCAGGAACTGTTATGGCATGGCAGAAATATCATCGTACTGAAGCCCGAGAACTTGAGGCAGGAGATGGTTGGTATCTTAAAGAATATGACGAAGAGTTATGAAACCGGCGAATGCCTGAATGGGGAGGAATAAAAGAATCCTCAGATTGGGAATACACTGTGTGCCCAATCTGAGAAATTCCTGTTATTTATATTCCTTCAGTCAGGAACTTGCGAAGATGCAGGTGCGTGATGCCGTCATTATCATTTTTGGTGAGCAGAGGAGTCATGGAGATAACGTACTTCGGGTAGTTGTCCTTGATGGCACGGAGATTGCCAAACTCACGCTCTCTGGTTGCATCGTCGGCTATGATGTAGGAAGCTTGCACGTAGATGCGTTCGCCGCCTGGTTTGGTACATACAAAGTCGATTTCTCCAGCTTGCAGTTGTCCTACATATACTTGATAGCCCAAGCGTATGAGGTTCTGATAGATGATATTCTCTATCACTTTCTCAATGTCTCCTTCACGTGTTCCCCCGGTAATGGCATTTCTGATGCCGTTGTCTTCGAAATAAAACTTATCGTTGGTTTCAAAGATGCGTTTGCCGTGGATATCATAGCGGTTCACCTTGTGCAGGATATAGGCTTCACAAAGGAAGGATATGTAATTGATGATAGCTGCCGAAGCAATGGATTCTCCTTGAGATTTCATATATTTGGAGATGCTGTTGGCTGAGAGGAGTTTACCTGTGTTATCTGCCAGGAAACGCACCAGGTTCTCTAAGAATGGCACGTTTCTAATTTGGTTGCGCATAATGACATCCTTAAGCAAAACGGTATGGTAAATATCCATTTGATATTCACGTGCATCATCCTCTTCAAGACCTATCTTTGCCAGACCAGGCAGGCCACCATACTGAATGTACAGAGCAAGTGCTTCGTCATTATCTGATAGTTGATGAAATTCCAGAAACTCGTTATAGCTCAGCGATTGGATATAGATTTCCTTATATCTGCCACCGATGAGTGTGCTCAGTTCATTGCTCAGCATGCGGGCATTGCTACCTGTGATGATAATGTCGGTGTTGGGTTCTGTGCGATAACTTCGGATGGATCGTTCAAATTCCTTGATGTCTTGTATCTCATCGATAAGGATATAGTTATGTTTATCGGATAAAAAGTGCTCTCCGATATAGTCGTTGAGATCCTGATAGGTCTGAATGTTGTCAAACTCTCTTTTCTCCTTATCTATAAAGATGATATTGTTGCAGTCATCTGCCTTCTTGCGGTCACGAATCATTTTCATCATGCAGCTTTTACCTACACGACGTTGACCTACTAATACGATGATAGTCTCCTTACCAAGATACCTTTCTATCTTGTCGATATATGATTGACGAATAATAGTTGCCATATTTTTATCACTTATAAATGAAACTTTTTGCAAATATACGAAAAGTTTCACTTATAAGTGATAAAACTTACCTATTTTTAGTTTTTATAACTTATAGATGGTGTCGTTTCAATGATATTATCACCAAGGCAACAAAAATATTGAAATCATGCGCATGTTTTGCATAAAAATAGTATCTTTGCATTCAATAAACAATGACATTATGAATATTAAGAACATCCATTTGGCCTATTATAGTGCCACTTTTTCAACAAAGCGCATCGTTCGCGAGATTGCATCCCAGTTTGAGAAACCTGTTAAGGAGTATGACATCACTTCAGAAGTACTGAAGGATGATATTTCGCTCGGTAGTGATGGTGACCTGCTGATTGTGGGTGTGCCATCTTATGCCGGTAGAGTTCCGGAAATGGCAGCTCGATCTTTAAAGCGCTTTCTGGGAAACAATACTCCAGCCATCATAGTATGTGTTTATGGCAACAGGGCATACGATGACACGCTTATAGAAATGAAGGATATAGTGGAAGTACACGGCTTCAAGCTGGTATCTGCTGCAGCCGTCGTAGCCCAGCACTCTATATTTCCAAGAGTAGCAGAAGGGAGACCTGATGCGGAAGATATAGAAAAACTCCATAGCTTTGCTGCAAAGAGCTGTGACATTCTATCCCGGATTTCAAAGATGTTTGCCGTCAGTCGACTGATGGTGAATGGCAATCGTCCTTATCGTGATACTAAACCAATTCCCTTGCATCCCGAAGGAAGTAAGGAGAAATGTACATCCTGTCATGCTTGCGTAAAGATGTGCCCTGCAGATGCCATCGACATGGATAAGCCTTACAAGACCGATGAAAAGAAATGTATCTCTTGTGGACGATGCATCGTGGTTTGTCCTGAGCATGCCCGCCACTTCGGAGGCTTGTTGTATAAGGCTGTCAGCTGGAAATTCGAGAAGGCCTATGCTGAACCCAAGCAGCCTGAGTTTTTCTATGTAAAAAGTTGAAAGAATAGATACTGAGATAATAAAACTCGGTTTCTTACCACAAATAATAGGATAAAAAACAAAAGAAAAAGGGTTGCATTCCTCGGAAATATGGATTGTAACCCTTTTTGCGATTACATTCATGGCAAAGCTTTTTATTTCAAACCATTAGCGTTCTTGTAATTTTCTACGTCTGCTTGATTACTAAAATGTAAACCATTGTAGTATATTCCATTATCTTTTCTTCCATTTTTGGATAAATGATTGATAATATAAAGAGCTCCAAGAATTTCAAACGCAGATCTCTTCTGCTCTGGATGGCGTTGCAAGTAGTATGCCTTTTGTGCAGCCTTGTAGTTGAAAACTTCATATTCACGATGGAAACCACTTTTCACAATATCTGTTGGTAGGTTACCTTTTACCATTTTATATTTTGGTGCGAAATATGTCCAAAGTCCTTCGTTTGATTGGTAATTTTTAATACCAAGTTGCACCAAAGCTTTATCTACATATTCCTCTCTACGATAGACTCCTGAAACTTTTTTCTTATCCAATGCATAGGATAAAAGTGTATCTACTGTATTTTTATCAATTACAGAAAAATAGAAATTGCGCTCTTCGTATTTCGGATTGTATTTTAAATAAAACAACGAATCGTTATCTGGGAATTTCTTTACCACCACATCATGGTATCTTATACCACGTATTTTGTAACCTTTTGAAGGAAATTGTTGGGCCTGATTATATGTATTATGTCCTCTAAGTAAATCAAACATATCGTAATCAGGATGGCTGACAATAGTTTGTACTGTTTGGCAGCCAGTAAAGAGTATACTTGCGTATATGATACTTATATACAGTATTTTATTCTTTGGCTTAAACTTAGAACAACCTTTGATGAATTGATGCATTTTATTCTGTATCATTGTATATTATTAATATAAAGTTTATACTATATTTTTTATTAGTAAAGATTATTTTTTATATATTATGAATCTGTTCATCCTTAAGATACCAGTCTTTGATGTAGCCGGAATAATGCTTGGCAAATTCTTCGGCTTGGCCGGGAGCGCAAGCTTTCACCTTCTTGGCAGGAATTCCCGCCCAAATCTCATGTGCAGGAACCTTGGTGCCATGGGTAACCACAGCACCTGCAGCAATGATAGCTCCTTCACCGATATCAGCCTTGTCAAGCACAGTGGCATTCATTCCGATGAGTGCGCCTTTTCTGACTGTGGCTCCGTGGACGATGGCACCATGTCCCACAGATACATCATCCTCCAGGATGCAAGGCATCGTACCGGTTTGATGGATGCAGGCGCAATCCTGCACATTTACCCTGTTTCCACATCTGATGGCATCCACGTCAGAGCGCAATACCGCACTATACCAGATGCTGCAGTCATCACCAAGAATACAGTCACCTGTCAGTACGGCATTCTCAGCGATAAAACAATTCTTTCCCCATTGAGGAGTCTTTCCCTCTACTGTCTTTATAATAGCCATATTGAATATATATTTAAATTTGGGTGCAAAGGTAACAAAAATATTGAAATCACCTTATACTATTTCAGATACTTCTTCAGCCACAAATCGAAGAACTTGTCATATACCACGTAGGCATCATCCTGCTGGGTGATGAAATCCTTCTCTAGCAATCCCTTCAGGGCGGAATTTACAGAGCTTGGCGACGGGAGATGATATTTCTTGGCGAAGGCTCCGCTCTTTACGCTTCTGGCTTCGCCCTCTGCAGAGATGGCGATGAAGACATTGCGCTGCTTTTCTGGCATCTGGCGCAGAAGGGTCTCGTAGGTGTCTGATGCCATGTTGAGATTGTAGTTGATGGCATCATCTACCATATCCAGAGTGCAGGTACCCTGTTCGGGAGTCTTGAGGAAGAGAACATTCATTACTCGCTGGATGTATGAAGTGACACCACCGAAACGGGCGAAGAGTTCTCCGATAATGGCAGTATCTAGATGCTTGTTGCGCTCCTCGAACTTGGCTGTGGCAAACTCCTTGTATTTCTCCACATCCAGAGGCTTCAGGTTCATCAGCGTCACGCTCTGATAGAATGGGCGGGCAGGAGATGTGAACATTTCTGCCATCAGATGGCGGTGAGAACCCGAGAAGATGAAGTGGGCATTGGTGCAACGCTGAATGTAGGTACGGAGTAAAGCTTCTATGCGGTTGTCGGCATAGTTGGTGATTTGCTGAAACTCGTCGATGGCAACAAGACATGGCTTGTCGGCTTGGTTGAGATAAGAGAATATCTCATCAAGCGTAATTTCGGGATTTACTATGTTGCCGATGCCTATTCCCCAAACTGGAGCCCCGTTGATATCGAAAGAGATTTCTGAACGGAGAGAAGAGAGTGCTATCAGGAATTTCTCCCAAGCGCTTCTGCCTTTAGGGCGAAGTGCGTCTATGATGGCTTTGCCGAACATATTGACCAGATCGCTGACGGAATTGGTTGAATAGATGTCTATGATAAAAGTATAATAATCTTTTTGGATGACTGGCTGGGCAAAGCAATGGTGAATCAGCTCTGTCTTTCCGATGCGTCGAGGGGAAATCAGAGCCATGTTATTCTCATTGGTCAGCATCTCTGTGATGTGCTGGGTTTCTTCCATACGGTCGCAGAAGTATTCCGGACCGGCGTAACCATTTGTGACAAAAGGATTCTTCATTACCATATTTATACCTTATTATATATTCAACGGCTGCAAAGATAATGCAAACGAGCGCAATGTAAGCTTGCTTACAAATTGCCGAGTGCAGCTTATCTTCTGCAAAGATACAACTTTTATTCCGATTATCATAAAGTGATTATCATAAAATGATAATAAAATAAGGAATTTTATCATTTGATGATTATCATAAATTGATAATTATGATATGGAGACCCCTTTAATGTCAATAGAAAAAGGGTTGCAATCCTCGAAAAGATGGATTACAACCCTTTATACCTTATTATATATAAGAGTTAAGATAACTCTATCATATATTCAAATGTGGAAGCTTATTACAGCTGAGCCAACTCTACAACCTTATCTACTGCAGCGCTCAAGCCGTCCTTGTTCTTACCGCCAGCCTGAGCATAGTGAGGCTGACCGCCACCGCCGCCCTGAATCAACTTGGCAGCTTCGCGAATCATCTTACCAGCGTTCAAACCGTGATCCTTTACCATATCATCGCTGAACATTACGCTGAGCATAGGCTTGTCGTTATAAACAGAACCTACCACGCAGACCATATTCTCAGGCAAAGCCTCGCGAACCTTGAATACCAAATCCTTGGCAGCTGCTGGCTCCATTGGCAATACGGCTGTAACAACCTTCACACCATTGATTTCTTTTGCATTCTCTACAAGCTTATCCTTGGCACGCTCTACAGCCTGAGCCTGGAACTTCTCAACATCCTTCTTCAAGGCATCGTGCTCGTCGATGTACTTTCTGATGACACCTTCGAGATCCTTGGCATTGTTGAACAAGCCCTTCAAGGCTACGATGGTATCCTGCAAACCGTAGATAGCCTCCTCGCAAGCCTTGCCTGTCAAAGCCTCGATACGGCGGATACCGGCTGCTACGCTGCTCTCAGAGATAATCTTGAAGAAACCAATCTTACCGGTGCTCTTGGCGTGAATACCACCACAGAACTCGGCAGATGGACCGAAGCGAACTACACGAACCTTGTCGCCATACTTCTCGCCGAAGAGGGCGATAGCGCCAAGTTCCTTAGCCTCCTCAATAGGAGTATCGCGGTGCTCATCCAATGGATAGTCGGCACGGATCATCTCGTTTACCATGTGCTCTACCTTGCGGAGCTCCTCATCAGTTACCTTCTGGAAGTGAGAGAAGTCGAAACGCAAGGTGTCCTTATCTACATAAGAACCCTTCTGCTCTACGTGGTCGCCCAAAACCTGCTTCAGGCAGTAGTCGAGTAAGTGGGTTGCAGTATGGTTGGCTGCACTTCCCTCGCGGTTCTCGATATCTACGCAAGCCATGAAATCTGCGTTTACATCCTTTGGCAACTCCTTTACGATGTGGATGCTCTGGTTGTTCTCGCGCTTGGTGTCGATAACCTGGATGGTCTCGTTCTCGCTAACGAGTACACCCTTGTCGCCAACCTGTCCACCCATCTCACCATAGAATGGAGTGTTGTCGAGTACCAACTCATAGAAAGAGTTCTTCTTCTGAGTCACCTTGCGGTAGCGCAGGATGTGGCACTCATATTCTGTATAGTCGTAACCCACGAAGTTCTGGTCGCCTTCTTTCAAAACCTCCCAGTCGCCGTTCTCTACAGCAGCAGCATTGCGGGCACGCTCCTTTTGCTTCTTCATCTCCTCGTCGAAGCCTGCAGCATCTACGGTGTAACCATTCTCACGGCAGATAAGCTCTGTCAGGTCGAGAGGGAAACCGTATGTATCGAAGAGGCGGAATGCGCTCACGCCATCGAGCTGAGTCTCGCCATGAGCCTTGAGCTCGTCCATATCGCCATTGAGGAGGTTGATACCCTTCTCCAAGGTGCGGAGGAATGAATCCTCTTCCTCTTTCATCACGCGGGTGATGAGCTCCTGCTGAGCTGGCAACTCTGGGAAGGCTGCACCCATCTGCTCTACCAATACATTGACGAGCTTGTACATGAATGCCTGCTTCTGACCGAGGAATGTGTAAGCGTAACGTACGGCACGGCGCAAGATACGGCGGATTACGTAACCTGCCTTGGCGTTGCTTGGCAACTGACCGTCGGCGATAGAGAAGGCTACGGCACGGAGGTGGTCGGCGCAGACACGCATAGCGATATCAATCTTCTCCTGCTCATCCTTGCCCTCACCATTCTCACCTGTAGGAGTAGTGAAGCCATACTTCTTGCCAGAGATAGCCTCTATTTCCTTGATGATTGGCTGGAAGATATCTGTATCATAGTTAGAGTGCTTGTCCTGCAACATGCGAACCAAGCGCTCGAAGCCCATACCTGTATCAATAACGTGCATTGGGAGAGGTTCGAGAGAACCATCAGCCTTGCGGTTGTACTGCATGAACACGATGTTCCAGATTTCGATGACCTGAGGGTTATCCTTGTTTACCAACTCACGGCCTGGCACCTGAGCCTTCTCCGCTGGAGTACGAGAATCCACGTGAATCTCTGAGCAAGGACCGCAAGGACCTGTATCGCCCATCTCCCAGAAGTTGTCGTGCTTGTTACCGTTGATGATGTGGTCGGCTGGCACGTGCTTAGCCCAGTAACCTGCAGCCTCGTTGTCGCGTTCCAGACCTTCCTCCTTGCTACCCTCGAATACGGTAACGTAGAGGTCGGCAGGGTTGAGTTTCAACACTCCGGTCAGGTATTCCCAAGCCATATCGATGGCACCCTCCTTAAAGTAGTCGCCGAAGCTCCAGTTACCGAGCATCTCGAACATGGTGTGGTGGTAAGTATCGTGACCTACCTCTTCGAGGTCGTTGTGCTTACCGCTTACACGGAGACATTTCTGAGTATCAACACGACGAACATCCTTGCCTGGGTCTTTTGTACCGAGGATGATGTCTTTCCACTGGTTCATACCAGCGTTTGTAAACATCAGCGTTGGGTCATCCTTGATAACCATAGGTGCTGATGGAACAATCTTGTGGCCTTTACCTTCGAAGAATTTCTTGAAGGATTCGCGCACTTCATTAGCTGTCATCATATCTTTTTTATATTTATCTTTAATTTCTTTTTCCTGTTTTGGAGAGGGGATTGAGAGTCCTCTCAGAAAATATTTTTGTCCTTTAGGGCATTTTCTTCCGAAAATCTTTGCAAAGATAAGAAGAATTGTTTAATTTTGCAACTAAATTAATTATTTTTGAAATTAAAGACGGAAAAAATGGCAATAATTCCAGATAAAACAACGAAATTGTACTATTCTATCAAGGAAGTAGGTGAAATGTTTGGTCTAAACGACTCTACGTTGAGATATTGGGAAAAGGAGTTTCCTTTTCTCAAACCGAAGGTTGCTGGCAACAAAGTGCGCCAGTATACCGATAAGGATATTGAGCAGGTAAGGCTCATCTACAACCTTATCAAAGTGAAGGGATTGAAGATTGCGGCTGCCCGTAAGTATCTGAACCAAAACAGAACGGGTGCCGAGAAATCTTCTGAAGTTCTCGACACCCTTATTTCTGTAAGAGACCAGCTCAAAGAACTCAAAAAGCAGCTCGATGGACTGGTTTAGTAACTTTGGACTTTATGATTAGCTAGGGTTACCACGCTTCTTCGCCGAAGACATTCTCGATGGTAACTTTAGCAGCTTCTTTCTTGGTGAGCTGACGGCTCCAGGCTACGCGTGCCTTGGTTGCAGCACCTGCACCGTGGTTGTTATATTCGCTGTAGCGGGCTGTCTGTTCGTTGCTCTGCTTGCCCCAGTTGTGCCATCCTTCTGGACGGATGTGGCTGCCCATTTCGCAATTCATGAAGAGGGTAGCTGCATATGGGCGCCATGGACGGCCCAGATAAACCTTGTCTACACCTGGCTCGGCGGTAAGCTTGCACTTGTTGAATACATAGCCATATTCCTGACCGGCAGGACTGGATGCGGCTGTGATGTAGCTGTTGGCCTTGCTGCGAATCTCACAATTCTCAAACCATGCTCTTCCCGGACCAAAGATGAAATCGGTGGTTCCTTCGATGTAGCAATCATAGAAGGCTGAACGGTTGTTGGCTATACCTGTATAAACGGTATCCTGATTGCCCAGCAGACGGCAGTTCTGAACCAGGATATGATCGCCTTCAAGATGCAGGGAGACTGCTTGTCCCAGTTTGGCTGCATTGTTCTCGATGGTGATGTTCTTCAGGGTGATGTAACTGCCCTGTACCTTCAGGGTATAAGTGCGGAATGTGCCCATCGGTTTACCCTTTACAGCTGCTTCTGAATCGAGTCCACCTACAGGCATCTTGATGTTGGCATGATCGTCCCATGTGATGATAGTGTTATCACGGTTTTCACCACAGATGGTGATGTTGGTGAGCCATGAAGGGAGGATGAGTTTCTCCTTGTATACGCCTTTCTTAACGTAGATTACCTTGCTGTAATCCATGAAAGCACGACATACTTCGATGGCTTCGTCGATGGTGCGGAATTCGCCGGTACCATCACGGGATACTACAATCGTGTCGGGGTTGTCATACTTGTTGGCTGCTGCCAGAGGCAACAGGGTCAACATCATTAAAAATGATAAGAATAATTTTTTCATATTGTTTTTAAGCTTGTTGTTTTGAATCTGTTTTTATAAGATGTTGAAATCTGTATGATTTCATAGAGAATCGCCAGATTTTAAATCCGGCGATTCTCTGTTATTTATCTTTTCTTTATTATCATAAACTCCTAAGTTACAGGATTCTCTGTACTTCCTGCAGATCATCAATATTCCGGAGTTGGTTCATAATGGTCTTAACTTCTTCGCGGTCGTGAACACGGAGTTCGATGGTACCGTCGAAGATACCGTTATCACTACTGATTGTTATCTTGTGGATATTGATGCCTAACTGGTCACTAATCACCTTACTTACATCCAGCAGCATGCCCTTACGGTCGATACCCTTGATTTCGATGGTTGCATCGAAGAGTATCTGCTTGTGCATATCCCATTTGGCATCTACGATGCGGTTGCCGAAACTGGACTTCAGTTTGGCTGCTATACTGCAAGAGCGCTTATGTATTTCGATGCGGTTCTTGTTGTCGATAAAGCCCATAACGTCATCGCCAGGAATCGCATGGCAGCAGCTAGGGAAGATAAACTGGTTGATGTTCTCCTCGGTCAGGATGAGTGGCTTCTTCTTGTTGAAGTCTTTGCCCACCACGAAAAGATCCTGAGGCTTCACGATGCCTTTTTCTTGAGCCTTCTCCTTGCTCTTGCCCAGGAATGGGATATAATTGCGCCAGCTGCTGGCCTGCTGTTTCTTAGGCTTGCCCTGCAACTCATCGAAATCTTTATCGCCTAGGATAATCTGATGGTCTCCCAATGACTGGAAGAGGGTTTCAGGCTTCTGGATATTATGAAAATCGCATAGGCGGTCTACCACCGATGCACTCATCTCGATGCTGTTCTTCTTGAGCCATTCGGTGAGTATGTTTTCTCCCTTCTTCTGAACCTCTCGTGAATCGCGGCGCAGGATGGCCAGAATTTTGCTCTTTGCCTTGGCTGAACTGACGAAGTTTACCCATTCTTCCTGTACATGCTGGCTCTTGGAAGTAAGAATCTCAACCTGGTCGCCACTTTGCAGCTTATGGCTCAGCGGAACCAGCTTATGGTTTACCTTGGCTCCGATACAGTGGCTGCCCAGGAAAGTATGAATCTGGAAGGCGAAGTCGAGGGCTGTACAGCCTGCCGGCATCGTCTTGATTTCTCCCTTTGGTGTGAAGACGAAGATTTCTGAAGCATAGAGGTTCAGCTTGATAGCATCGAGGAAGTCCATGGCATCCGGCTGCGGATCGTCCAGAATCTCCTTGATGGTGCTGAGCCAGTCGTTCAGTTCGTTCTCATCTTCTGTATATTCACCTTCGTTTCCTTCTTTGTATTTCCAGTGGGCAGCAAACCCCTTTTCTGCTACCTCGTCCATACGGTCTGAACGGATCTGCACTTCTATCCATCTTCCCTGCTTACTCATCAGGGTAACGTGGAGTGCCTGATAACCGTTTGCTTTCGGATGGTTCAACCAGTCGCGCAGACGGTCAGGATGACTCTTGTAGATTTTGCTGATGGCTACGTAGATATTGAAACATTCGTTTACTTCGTTTGCTCTCACCTTTGGCGTAAAGATGATGCGCACAGCAAGAATGTCGTAAATCTCATCGAAGGTAACGTGCTTGTTCTGCATCTTGTTCCAAATAGAATAAGGGCTCTTCACGCGTGCTTTGATTTTGTATTCTACGCCTAACTTGTCGAGTTCTTCTCGAATAGGTGCAGTAAAACTCTCGAAGAGGGTATCTCGCTGCGATTCGGTATCGGCAAGTTTATGCTCAATATTGGCGTACTCCTGTGGATGGTCGTAGCGGAAGCTGAGGTCTTCGAGTTCGGTCTTGATTTTGTTCAAGCCCAATCGGTTGGCGAGAGGTGCATAAATATACAAGGTTTCGCCCGCAATCTTGTATTGTTTGTTGGCCGGTTGCGATTCCAGCGTGCGCATGTTGTGCAGGCGGTCGCAAATCTTGATAAGGATAACACGGATGTCATCGCTCATAGTGAGCAATAGCTTTTTGAAGTTTTCTGCCTGTGCTGATGCCTTATCGCCGAAGATTCCACCACTGATCTTGGTGAGTCCATCAACGATTTGTGCCACCTTGGCTCCAAAGATGTTTGAGATATCTTCTACTGTGTAGTCGGTATCTTCTACCACATCATGAAGCAGTGCGGCACAGATGCTCGTTGAGCCGAGCCCCATCTCCTCGCAGGCTATCTGAGCCACGGCGATAGGGTGCATGATATATGGTTCGCCCGAAAGACGGCGCACACCTTTGTGCGCCTGTCGGGCGAAGTTGAATGCCTTGGTCACTATATCTACCTTCTTGCGGTGTCGCGAACTCAGGTAGGTGTCAAGCAGGTGTTGAAAGGCATCGCCAATCAACTGGTTGTCAGCCTGCTCTCTTTCGAGGTCTTTCAAGTTCTGGTCATCCATAGTGGGTCCCTCCAATAAATAATGTTCTTAATTAGACTGAAAAAACTACAGCATACGTAGTTCTTTTATTTCACTTTGATTTTCTTTCCGGCACGGATACTGTTACCCTTGATGCCGTTCAGTTTGCGCAGTTTCTTAACGGTTGTTCCGTTGCGTGCTGCTATTTCAGAAAGGGTATCACCATTCTTGATGGTTACACTCTTGCTGCCTTGTTTTCTGTTTCTATCTCGCTTGCTGCTCTTCTTGCTGCTCTTCTTGCTGCGTGAAGAAGCGCTGTGGCGACTGTAGCTGCTTCGTGGGCGGCTATAGGTTGGCTGTGCATCATTGACATCTACGGTAGCGCGCTTCAGGAAGAGTTCATCGGCTCTGTAAGCACAGATGCTGTCCTGCTGGTCGATGAAACTACCGATGAGGGTAGATGGAAGACGCAATACCATCGGATGGTTCAATCCGTTGATGATATCATGACGATACTGTGGATTCAGATTGCGCAGGTGCTCAATGTTGATGTTCAGCACTTTGGAAATCTGCTCCAGGTGGATATCTTTTGATACTACGATAGTGTCTGTCTTTACTGGCAGTTCGCTTACCATAGGGCAGATGTTATGATCGCAGTAGTAGTTCATGATGTAGTTGGCAGCGATGAAAGCTGGTACATATCCACGTGTTTCCTTTGGCAGATATGGATAGATGTTCCAGTAGTCGGCGTTGCCTTTTGCACGATGGATGGCCTTGTTGACATTGGTTGGACCGCAGTTGTAAGCTGCAATCACGAGGCTCCAATCGTCGAATATTTTGTACAGGTCGCTCAGATAGTGAGCGGCTGCATAGGATGCTTTTACCGGGTCGCGGCGTTCATCGATGAGTGAGTTTACTTCCAGTCCATATCGCTTGCCGGTAGGCAGCATAAACTGCCATAAACCTGTGGCACCAACGCGTGATACAGCTTTAGGGTTGAGTGCCGATTCGATAACTGGCAGATATTTCAATTCCAGTGGCAGGTTGTAAGCCTCTAATGCCTCTTCGAAAATAGGCATGTAGAAGTTACTTGCTCCCAACATAAAACTTACCGAACGGCGTAGTTTGCCGCTGTATCGGTCTATGAATTTCTGTACTACCTCATTGTATGGCATTTCGATGATGGTAGGCATTCTCTTCAGGCGGTCGATATATACTTCCTTCTCGAAGACAGGGTTTACATCGCGGTATTTGCAGGTTGTATCTGCCATCATGTAAGTCTGTGCATTGTAAAGGTGGAGCAGGCTGTCGAGGTTATCTTCCATTCCCTCAGGTACTTCGATTTCCTCCTGCTTTCCGTCTTTGTCGGTAACGGTGATGATATCATCGTTATCTGTTTCTTCTGTAACGTCGGTTTGGGCATGAATGCCTTGTAAGCTGAACAGCATCGCTGCTGCCATGACTAGTATTTTCTTCATATTGATGTTTTATCTCGTCTATGTTTCTAATTTCTATTTTGCGTTATAATATATATAGGTGTATTCTAACTCCTCACGCATTAAAATGTGAGTGAGCAACTTACGCCGAGGCTTCCAGACCGCAGCGGATTGGCAGTCTTGTTGCCGTTATTCAGCATGGTAGGCTCTATTCTGAGCGAGAGATCATCGGAGATGTCAAATTCCGAGAGCGATGCATCTACGTAGGCATCAATCACTGAGAAGGCATAGATGCCTATCATGACGAAGGTTCCCAAGTCTCTCCAACGGCGATATTTATCTTTTCGCTTGCGGAAGATTTCCTTATAGCGTTCTATGTTCGATTCGTTGATCTGGGCACCCAAGTGCAGAAATTGATTGTAGCTCTGGGTGTTGGGGTCATCGTCCATAATATCCATGTAGGCTTGTGAATAGTCGTGATACATCTGGTTGTTCCAGGTGATGGCGTATGTACAGCCTACGAAACCGCCATAGATGAAAGGCAGTTTCCAATATTTGCGATTGTATATCTGTCCGGCACCAGGTAATACAAGTGCCAACCACATGGCACGCTTGGTATCAGGTCGCCAGGTTGCCCAGTTGCGCTTTTTGCGTACAGGCTTTGCTGGTTGGGTGAGGCTTGCCAGTTTGCTGCTGTCTTGTGCGGTAAGCATTGAGTCGATGGCTATTTTTGCCGAGTCGGCTGATGCAATGGTTGGCACATCGGTCACTTGTTTTTTTTGTTTCGACTTCTGTGCCTGTGCGCCCATCGGTGCCAGAAGCAGCAGGGTTGCCAAACAGATTTGTGATATACTGAGTTTCACTTTTATTCTTGCTTTAACTGATCGAAAACATTCATGATGTGCTCCAGCTCCTCTTCGTTGGCGAATGGAATGCTGATTTTTCCCTTGCCCTTAGCAGAGCAGGTGAACTGCACTTTGGTATTGAGAAACTGTGACAGGCGGTTTTTGAGTTGAGTAAATTCCTCAGGCATCTGAGCCTTAGCCGTGATGGTTTTCTTACCGCTCTCGATGTCTTCTCCGCTCTTGAGTCGCTGTACCATCTCTTCAACCTTTCTTACTGAGTAGCCGTTTTTCTGTATCTCCTTGAACAACTTGATTTGCAGCGAAGGTGAGTCGAGGGCCAGTAGGGCACGGCAATGACCCATGTCGATTTCTTTCTTCTGTAGTGCCATCTGCACCTGGGCAGGAAGTTTGAGCAGTCGCAGATAGTTGGCGATAGCTGCACGGCTCTTGCCCACACGTTCTGAAATTTTCTCCTGTGTCATACCCTCGTTTTCCAGAAGGTGTTCGTAGGCGAGTGCTATTTCTATGGCGTTGAGGTCTTGGCGCTGGATATTCTCTACGAGCGCCATTTCCATTACGTTCTCATCGCTGATGGTGCGGATGTATGCAGGGATAGCTGTCAGCCCCGCAAGTTGTGAAGCGCGCCAGCGGCGTTCACCGGCGATAATCTGGAATCTGTTTTCTGAAACCTGTCTTAAGGTGATAGGCTGGATGATGCCTATGGCCTTGATGCTTTCGGCGAGCTCATGTAGGGCTTCGTCGTCAAACTCCCGGCGTGGCTGATTGGGATTCGCCTCAATCTGGTCGAGAGGAATTTCATTGATGGTACTGCTGCCCTGGGTGCGCACTCCCTCGGTAGAGATGAGGGCATCGAGCCCGCGTCCTAAAGCGTTGCTCTTTGTACCGTTGTTGTATTTCTTGTGTACTGCCATTTTTTTACTTTTAATTTTGAACATTGAACTTTCTAAAAGAGTTCAATTTCCAAATCTTAACTATTCTTGTTGATAATCTCCTTTGCCAAGGCCAGATGGTTCTTGGCTCCATTGCTTTCTGCATCGTAAAGGATAACTGGGAGACCATGGCTCGGACTCTCGCTCAGCTTCACGTTGCGCTGGATTACGGTCTTGAACACCAATTCCTGGAAGTGGCGTTTCACCTCGTCGTATATCTGGTTGGCAAGGCGTAGACGACTATCATACATGGTGAGCAGGAAACCTTCTATCTCGAGTTTCGGATTCAGCTTGCTCTTGATGATCTTGATGGTGTTGAGCAATTTGCTGATACCTTCAAGAGCGAAATATTCACATTGGACTGGGATGATGACACTGTCGGCTGCCGTCAACGAATTGACGGTGATGAGGCCGAGCGAAGGCGAACAATCTATCAGGATATAGTCGTATTCGTCACGGATAGGCTGCAGTAATGTCTTAATCACCTTTTCGCGATTTTTGAGATTCAGCATCTCTATCTCGGCACCTACCAGGTCGATATGACTAGGTATGATGTCGAGTCCATCAATGTCGGTGGTGTAGATGGCATCGCGCACGTCTGCATGGTCGATGATGCATTCGTAGAGCGAGCAGTCTACCTCGCTGATGTCCACGCCCAATCCACTGGAAGCGTTTGCCTGTGGGTCGGCGTCCACTACGAGTACCGTTTTCTCTAGCGTGGCAAGCGATGCTGCCAAGTTAATGGTGGTAGTAGTCTTTCCTACACCGCCTTTTTGGTTAGCTAATGCGATGATTTTTCCCATTTTCTTAGTAAATTTTCGGCAAAGATACAAAAATATTGTGAGAAAGTCGCTATCTTTAAAGGTTTTTTCGTACTTTTGCACCAAAAAGAAAGATATTTTTATGGAAAATAAGAAACCGTTAGTATTAATTTCGAATGATGATGGCTATCATGCCAATGGAATCAAGACCCTGGTGAACTTTCTGAAAGACTGGTGCGACCTGCTGGTTGTAGCACCGGAAAGTGCCCGTTCGGGATTCGCCTGTGCCTTCTCGGCTACTACTCCATTGCGCCTGAAGCGTCGCCACAATATGGGGAATGATGTTGAGGTTTGGTCATGTAGCGGCACACCGGTTGACTGTGTGAAACTGGCGTTGGATCAGTTTCTTGCTGATCGCAAGCCTGATCTGATTATCGGCGGTATCAATCATGGTGACAATTCGAGCGTGAATAATCATTATTCGGGAACTATGGGTGTAGCTAAGGAGGGTTGTATGCAGCATATTCCAAGCATAGCCTTCAGCAGTTGCAATTATGATGAAAATGCTGATCTCACTCCTTTGCGCGATGGGGTACTGAAGGTTGTTAAGATGGTGCTGGAGAAGGGATTGCCAGAATATACCTGTCTGAATGTCAACTTCCCGGCTTTGCCTCCGTTCAAGGGTTTCAAGGGTTGCCGGATGACTCATGGCTCCTGGATCAATGAGGTGGATCATCGCACTCATCCGCATGGATATGATTATTATTGGATGGTGGGTGAATACCGTAATGACGAACCGGAGGCAACGGATACCGACCAGTGGGCTGTGAATCATGGTTACATCGCTATTACCCCAACTAAGATTGATGTAACGGATTATGATTGGTTAAAGAATTTTGAATTATGAAGTATTACTTGATAGTAGGCGAGGCTAGTGGAGATTTGCATGCCAGCAGATTGATGCGCTCGTTGAAAAAAATAGACGAGTTTGCTGAATTCCGTTTCTTCGGCGGTGATTTGATGGCTGCTGAAGGTGGCACTCGCGTCAAGCATTTTAAGGAGTTGGCTTATATGGGTTTTGTGCCTGTACTGCTACATTTGGGTACCATCTTTTCGAACCTGAAGAGATGCAAGGAAGATATTGTGAAATGGAAGCCGGATGTAGTGATACTGGTAGATTATCCGGGATTTAATCTCAAGATAGCTAAGTTCTTGAAAAAGAACACCAATATCCCTGCCTATTATTACATTTCTCCTAAGATATGGGCATGGAAGGAGTGGCGGATCCGCAGCATTAAACGTGATATCGCTGAACTCTTCTCAATCTTGCCATTCGAGGTGCCGTTCTTCGAAAAGAAGCACCGTTATCCTATTCACTATGTAGGTAATCCTACGGCTCAGGAAGTAGGGGAGTTCAGGTCGGGATATCATCAGAGTTTTACGGAATTCTGTCAGGAGAATAATCTTGACACCTATCGTCCTGTTATCGCTTTGCTGGCAGGAAGCCGTCTGCAGGAAATCAAAGACAATCTGCCGGCGATGATTGAGGTGGCTGAGCGTTTTGAAGATTATCAGATGGTGCTTGCCGGTGCTCCTTCGATAGACGATGCTTACTATGAGAAGTTTATCAAAGGTACACCTGTCAAACTGGTGCGTAACAAGACTTATCCGCTCTTGTCGCATGCTACGGCAGCTCTTGTTACCAGTGGTACTGCAACTTTAGAGACGGCTCTTTTCGATGTGCCTCAGGTGGTATGTTATGAAACGCCTGTACCTCATCTCATCCGTTTCGGTTTCAAACATATCATCAAGGTGAAGTTTATCTCGCTGGTGAATCTTATCGCCAATAAGGAGATTGTGCCGGAGATGCTTGCCGACCGCTTTTCGGTTGATGGTATTGCCAACGAACTTTATCAGATTCTTCCGGGAGAACCTGGCAGGGATAAGATGTTGGCAGAATATCAGGAAGTTCGAACTCAGTTAGGCGATAAGGTTGCGCCGGATGAGGCTGCGGACATCATGTTTGAACTTCTGGTTAAGCGTAGGGAAATGCTTCTCCGTATGGCTCGTGAACGTGCTGAAGCTGAAGCCAAAGCCGCAGCTGAGGCTGCAGAACGTGCGCGACAGAAGGCGATAGCTGAAGCCGAGGCTGCTAAGAAACGTGCCGAAGAGGAAGCTTTGGCGGCGCAGAAGCGAGCAGAAGAGGAGGCTGAACTGGCAAGAATAAGAGCAGAAAAAGCCCGACTGGCGGCTGAGGCTAAAGCACGTGAGGCTCAGCAGCGTGCAGCCCAGGCACAGTATGAGGCGCAGGAAGCCCAGAAGGGTGAACACTTTGAAGAAGAACAGGAAAAAGGTGAAATGTTTTAATAAAAAGTAATCTCTTTCAGTTCTGTGGCGGATATCAATCCGCTGCAGAACTGCTGACTAAGGCAGATTTGTAATCTGCTACCTATGTAGGAGTATTAGCTATCCTAAAAAAACAAACCCAAAAATATATATTTAATTTTAAACCCTAAAAAAAATGAAAAAACTAATGACTCTCATTTGTGCCCTCTTTTGTATGGCACAAGTGTATGCAGCAAACCCTGTAAAGCAATGGGGACAGTTGCAGGTAAAAGGTGCGCAGCTTTGCGACCAGAGTGGTAATCCTGTAGTGTTGAGAGGAGTGAGTCTGGGATGGCACAACATCTGGCCTCGGTTCTACAACAAAAAAGCGGTGAAATGGCTTGTGCAAGACTGGCATGCCAACATAATCAGAGCAGCCATGGGAATTCAGATAGACGACAACTATCTGGAAAATCCAGACTTTGCTCTGAAATGCATTACCCAGGTGGTAGATGCCGCCATCAAGAATGATACCTACGTGATTATCGACTGGCATGCACACAAGATGCATACAGCCGAGGCTAAGGCCTTCTTCGGAAAGATGGCGCAGAAGTATGGTAAATATCCTCATGTGCTTTACGAACTCTACAATGAACCTGTTGAGGATAAATGGGAAGACTTGAAGGTATACGCTAAAACCATCATCACGGAAATCAGAAAGTATGATCCGGATAATATCATCCTGATGGGCTGTCCGCATTGGGACCAGGATATTGATATCGTGGCAAAGAGCCCTATCGAGGGTGTGGAGAATGTGATGTATACCCTTCATTTCTATGCAGCCACCCATAAAGATTATCTGCGTGATAAACTGGAGGCTGCCGTGAAGAGCGGTTTGCCGGTCTTTGTATCAGAATGTGCTGGTATGGAGGCTTCGGGTAATGGTCCTCTGGCTCCTGAAGAGTATCAGAAATGGCTCGATGTAATGGAGAAAAACAAGGTGAGTTGGGTAAACTGGTCGGTTTCGGATAAGGATGAAACCTGTTCCATGCTTTTGCCACGTGCCAAGGCTACCGGCAACTGGACAGATGATCTCATCAAGCCATGGGGCAAGATGGTGAAGCAGGCTCTGAAGAAATATAACAGATAACAGCATAGTTTATCGCAAGTACTTTCGTGAGCCAACGGAGCTACTTATGTTTTTTATGGTGATATGAAAAAAGGCAGGGGTTCTTTGAGGAATCCCTGCCTTTCTTTGTGCTTGGCCAAACTGCAGGTTTGGCCTTTATCTCATAAAAGATGTATTATCCAAACAACTGGATGGTGTATAGGTAGATTACTGCTGCTGGTATCGCCATGAGCGAAGAGTCGAAGCGGTCGAGCATGCCTCCATGTCCTGGCAGGATGTTGCCGCTATCCTTTACTCCGAGGGTACGCTTGAAGAGGCTTTCTACCAGATCGCCCCATGTGCCGAAGAATACCACAACCAGACCTAAACCTTCCCAACCGAGAATGCTGAGACGATGGGCTTCGCCATCGTTGGCAATATAGCCGATAATGCCTGCTGCTATCAGTACGAATATACCTCCGCCTATGCTGCCTTCCCAACTCTTGGCTGGACTGATGCGAGGAAAGAGCTTATGCTTGCCGAAAAGCGAACCGCTGCAATAGGCACCGGTATCATTGGTCCAGAGGAAAATGAAAATACTCAAAGGCAGCAGCATGTCGTAATGTATCTGGCCATCGAAAGCTGATGTCTCGAAACTCAATACATTGATCATCGAGAAAGGCAAGGCGATGTACAACTGAGAGAGCATAGTGTAAGCCCAATCGTTGATGGCATCCTTGTTGCCTGTATACAGTTCGCTGATGAAGAGATAGAGGATGGTGAGCAGATAAGGTACGAAAACCACGAAATTGCCCACAATGCCCATGCGGAAACCAGCCACGGCAAGGAAGAAGTAAACACCCGCCACGGTGCTGATGAAACGGTTTACCGTAACATTCTCCTTCTGGTTAACTAATCCGCAATACTCCCATATGCTCAATCCGGTAATGAGGGCGAACAGGATAACCATTGCCCTGGGATTGAGAAAGCAAGATACCATGCACACCACGAAAAATACGCCTGTGATGGATCTTATCACTAGATTCTTCTGTTTGTCAGTCATATCGGTTTGTTTTATTCGTTTTTGTTTTCTTCCGAACCTTCATCCTTCTTGGAAGTCTCTTCAGAATCTGCATTCTTCTTCTGGTTCTCTTCATGCTCCTTGATGGCAGCCTGAACTTCAGGAAGTTCCTTTACGGCGTCATCGTCTATCTTAGGCTGTTCGTCTTCCATGATTTCCTGCGAACGGCTCAACCAAGGGCGTTTGCCAAAGATATGTTCTACGTCTTCTGCCATAATCACCTCTTTCTTAATCAGAAGTTCTGCTAAGGCATTGTGGCCTTCCTTGTGCTCCATCAGGATGTTCTTGGCACGGGTATACTGTTCGTTGACAATCTTCAGAACTTCCTGGTCTATCTCGCGGGCTGTAGACTCAGAGTACGGACGCTGGAATGCATATTCGTTCCGGTTGTAAAAGCAGATGTTTGGCAACGTCTTGCTCATACCGAGATAAGCTACCATACCATAAGCACTCTTTGTGGCGCGCTCCAGGTCGTTCATGGCTCCTGACGAAATATGACCGGTGAAGAGTTCTTCTGCGGCACGTCCACCCATTAATGAACACATCTCGTCGAGCATCTGTTCCTTTGTGGTTATCTGGCGCTCTTCTGGCAGATACCATGCTGCACCGAGAGCCTGACCACGAGGCACGATGGTAACCTTGATGAGAGGGTTGGCATACTGGCAGAACCATGAGATGGTTGCGTGGCCTGCTTCGTGGAGAGCGATGCTACGCTTCTCGTCGGCAGTCATCACCTTAGTCTTCTTCTCCAGACCGCCTACAATACGGTCTACTGCATCGAGAAAATCCTGTTTGCACACAGCCTTCTTGTCGTGGCGTGCAGCAATGAGGGCAGCCTCGTTACAAACGTTGGCAATATCTGCACCCGAGAACCCTGGAGTCTGGCGTGCCAGTAGATCAACATCTACTGTTTCGTCTATCTTGATAGGTTTGAGATGAACCAGGAAGATAGCCTTACGTTCGTTCAAACCAGGGAGATCTACGTGAATTTCGCGGTCGAAACGTCCGGCACGGAGCAAGGCGCTGTCGAGCATGTCTACACGGTTGGTAGCTGCAAGGATGATGACACCACTGTTGGTGCCGAAACCATCCATCTCTGTAAGGAGAGCGTTCAAGGTGTTCTCGCGCTCATCATTACCACCCATGGCTGGGTTCTTGCTGCGGGCACGGCCTACAGCATCAATCTCATCGATAAAGATGATACAAGGTGATTTCTCTTTAGCCTGGCGGAACAGGTCGCGTACACGTGAGGCACCTACACCTACGAACATTTCAACAAAGTCGGAACCGCTCATGGAGAAGAAAGGTACGCCAGCCTCGCCGGCAACAGCCTTAGCCAAGAGGGTCTTACCAGTTCCCGGAGGGCCTACGAGAAGGGCTCCCTTTGGAATCTTACCACCCAAGTCGGTATATTTTTGTGGGTTTTTCAGAAAGTCTACAATTTCCTTCACTTCCTGCTTGGCACCTTCCTGTCCGGCCACATCCTTAAAGGTGATGCCGATGGCATTTCCCTTTTCGTACATCTTAGCTTTGCTTTTACCCACGCTGAAGATGCCGCCGCCCATACCGCCGCTGCCCATACCGCCGCTGAATCTTCCAGACATCCAAAGGATGAAGAATACGAAGAAGAGCAGAGGTGCCAGATTGAAGAGCGTGCTTAAGAAGTCGTTATCCTTCTGGTTGTCGTAGCTGAAGGAGCGTATCTTCTTTTCCTTCAACATCTGGTTGGCATAGCGTTCCACTTCGTCAACCGAGCCGAACTGTACTTTTACGTATGGGTTAGGACCTACAGACTTTGCCGGCATATTGTATACATCGCGCGTATATTTCGGGTTGATGTATATCTTGAGGGTGCTTTCTGTTTTATTGGCCACAACACTGAGCACATAACCCTTGTCTACATACTGTTTAAATTGGGTGTATGTAGCTTCCTTGGCAGCGCTGCCTCCAATCGCATCGCCTCCTCCTGTAAAGAAGAGGATGATCATGGTGATGAGGCAGATGGTGAAAAGCCAGGTCATATTAAATCGTGGCATCTTTGGTCCGCCATTGCCACGAGGCTTCATATTATTGCTTTGTTCCATTTTATTTTATATGTATAACTTTTAGTCGAAAAACAATGTCTGATCCATCATGTAGGATGGGAGAGACTGACTAGTCGAGATCAGGTATATGGGTGAGCTTTGCATCCTCCCATAAATGTTCGAGGTCGTAATAAGCACGTACTTCCGGAAGGAAGATGTGTACTAATACGTCGACAAAGTCCATTGCCACCCACTGGTCGTTGCCGAGACCTGCTACATTTACAGGTTTTTCTTTCAGGTTCTTGCGCACGATGTCTCCCACAGAACCTGCGATAGCTTCAACCTGAGTAGGGCTTCCTCCCTGGCAGATGATGAAGTACTTGGCAATGCTTCCATCGATTTCTGTCAGGTCGGCGATAACAATGTCTTGACCTTTCTTTTCTTGTATACCTTCTTTAATAGTCTCTACGAGTTGTTTAACTGTGTTCATTTATCTTTTCTTTCTTACTTAATTTATATTCTCTATTTTTCTGCAAAGATACATTATTATAATGGAAAATCGACTTAAAAGGCAAAAAAAATGTGGAAAATTAAAGAAATTGCGCTTTTTTTAGAAAAAAGTGCCGAAAAATTTTGTAGGTTCAAAAAAAACTAGTACCTTTGCACTCGCAATTGAGAAATGAACATCTCTTTTGCTGATATTGGGATATGGTGTAATGGTAACACTACAGATTCTGGTCCTGTCATTCCTGGTTCGAGTCCGGGTATCCCAACAATCAAAAAGTTCTATTTTAAGTTTGGGATATGGTGTAATGGTAACACTACAGATTCTGGTCCTGTCATTCCTGGTTCGAGTCCGGGTATCCCAACTCATATGGTAAGGCATCTTTCAGTAATGAAAGGTGTTTTTTTTTGTTTATAGGAATTCTGTTTTATGGAGTATTCATAACAATAAACCCCAGAGCTTTTGCCCTGGGGTTTATTGTGTTTATTTCTTCTCGGCATCAATAGCCTTGATTTTCTGCTTTACCATTTCGAGGTCAGCCTTGAGTTTCTCAATCTTACGGTTCATTTCTTCTACCAGGCTGTTGCCCTTCTTGCTGGCCGTATTGAAGAAACCGAGGTTGTTCTCGTAGGTAGTAATCTCGCTGCGCAACTGGTCGTAGCGGCGCAAGAGTTTACCACGCTCATTGCCGAGTGCATTGCCGCCTTCCTTGGCAACATTCTTTAAGTTGTTCTTGAAGTTGTCGAAGTGGCGCTTTGCGTTGGTGGCGTGAAGTTTCTCGTAGGCTGCATCGATAGCCTCATGATACTCTTTATAGACCTTGTCTTTCTCTTTGAAAGGAACGTGTCCGATTGCACTGTATTGCTTGGCAAGATCTTTGAGCTTCTTCTGGAAATCGTTGTCTGAAATCTCTGCAACTACAAGTTCCTTGAGCTGGGCAATAATGTTGCGCTTCTTGTCCAGATTGGCATGTTCCTCGCTGCGTGAACCGGCATTCTGCTTGTTGCGGGCTTCAAAGAACTTGTTGCAGGTATCCAGAAATTCCTTCCAGAGCAATTCGCCTTGTTTATGAGGTACGGTACCCACCTTCTTCCATTCTTTCTGAAGAGCGATGAACTTGTCGCCAGTCTTCTTCCAGTCTGTACTGTCAGCCAGTTCCTTTGCCTTGTTTACGAGTTGCTGTTTCTTTTCGAGATTGGCAGAGTAGGTATCTTTCAGTCCTTTGAAGAATTCAGCCTTCTTGTTGAAGAATTCATCGTTGGCGATGCGGAAACGCTCGAAAATCTTGACGTTCATCTTCTGAGGGGCAAAACCGATAGTGCGCCACTCTTTCTGAATCTCTATGATTTCCTGGGTAACCTTTTCCCAATCCTTGGCGGTCTTGTATTCTCCTTGGTTGGCAGCCTCTACCTTTTCGCAGAGGGCAGTTTTCTTGGCGAGGTTTTCCTCTTCCTTGGCACGCAGGTCTTCGAAGTGCTGCTGGTGCTTCTTGTTGATAACAGTGCTGGCAGCCTTGAAACGCTCCCAAATCTGTTCTCTCAACTCCTTGGCAACAGGACCAATCTCACGATATTGCTGGTGGAGGTCCTGAAGCTGGTGGAAGGCAGAAATAACATCCTCTTCCTCATTGAGTTTCTCTGCAGCCTCGCAGAGTTTGGTCTTGGCTTCAAGATTCTTCTTGAAATCATATTCGCGGGCTTCGCTGTTCAACTTGAGCATGTCGTAGAACTGCTCTACATAGAGCTGGTAGTTCTTCCATACCTCGTTTGCCTTGTCTGCAGGGATGTTCTTGATTTCCTTCCATTCCTGCTGCAAGGCCTTGAAGTCCTGATATGATTTGTTGGCCTCTTCCGGTGAGGTGGTCATGGCCTTTATCTTTTCGATAATTTCCTCTTTTTTGCGGAGATTATCTTGTTTTTCTTCTTCTTGTGCCAGGAAGATCTTGGCTCTTTTCTCCTTGATGAGTTGCATCTCAGCCTTGAAGGCTTCTTCGGTGTCATCCGGTAGAAGGATATACTTCTCTGGGTCACCGCCTTTTGCGAGATACTCTTTCATCTGTGCGTCTCTTTCTGCGAGATGAATCTTGTAGAAAGTAGTCTTGAGTAGGTCGAGTTCCTCCTTGTTTGGATTTTCGCTGCTATGAGCGATTTCCTTTACTCTTTCGAGCACTTCCTGCTTGGTGGCATAAGCCTTCTTGGCAGGGTCTTCCAGGGTGCTCTGCTGCAACAGAGCTTTTTCTTGAGAGTCCATCATGTCACTTTGTTTAGTTTATGATTCGAGTTTCTTGGGCCGGTAGTCGCTTATCCGCAATTCGACCCCATACAAAATTATATTATTAATAAGTTGCAAACTTAAAAAAAAAAATCGAATATCTTGCCATGACATTCGATTTTTTAATTTTTTTTGTATTTATAATTGCCTTTTTCTTGCTAATCATCGTTTTATGTGCTCTTTCAGGCTACTTAATGCATATCAGAGTGGTATATGCTTAGAGCAGGCGCTTGTATCTGAGGAAGCCCCATGAAAGTGCAGAAACGAGCACGGAGATAACCAGGGCAATGGCAAATCCGTAATGGCTGTCTTCCATACCGTTGATTAAGTTCATACCGAACAATGAGGAAATCAGCGTAGGCAACATCATGACGATACTGATACTGGTCAAGGTACGCATCGTGGTATTCATGTTGTTGTTGATGATGCTCGAATAGGTATCCATCGTCGACTCCAGAATGTCGGAGTAGATGCTTGTGGTTTCGCGTGCCTGTGTCATCTCGATGTTTACGTCTTCGATGAGGTCGGCATCAAGTTCGTCCACCTGCAGCTTGAACTTCAACTTAGACAGGAGATTCTCGTTGCCTCGGATAGAGGTGATGAAGTAGGTAAGGGAGTCCTGCAGGCGGCTCAGGCCAATCAGGCTCTCATTGTTCACACCATGATCGAGGTTTCGTTTTGCCTTTTCTATGAGCGAATTGATCTGTTTCAATCGCTTCAGATACCAAACCGCTGATGAAAGGAAGAGACGGAAGGTCATGTCTACATAGTCGGTGAACCCCTCGCTGCGCTTCTGCTGGTAGCTTACGAAATCAATCATCATGTTGGTTTCATAATAGCATACGGTGATGGTAACATCGCGCTTATGGATAATACCCAGAGGCACGGTGGTGTATGGAGTACGGCTGCGTATTTCCTTGACATAAGGGATACGGAGGATGATGAGCATCCAGCCATCGTCATATTCATAGCGGGCACGCTCATCGGTATCGCTGATATCCGAGAGGAAATAATCAGGGATTTTGAATTCTTCTTCCAGCAAGCGCTGGTCTTCATCAGTTGGACATGTTACTTGTATCCAGCAGTTTGGCTGCCACTCATTGAGTACAGTCAGATTCTTGTCTATATTCCAATAAGTCTTCATAGTTTGCTAATCTCCACATAATAAAAGTTTGGGGTATGGAGACTAGCGCTTGGGTACTACGGCCTACTGAAAGGCTTCATCGTTGCTGAATCTCCACGCCTTACAATTCATTATTGTTCTCCGCGTGATAATCGTCCATTTTTGTGTTATTTTAATGAAACTTATGCAAGTGAATTTGTATGATCTGCTACAGAGATTTTACAAGACTTGCGAAATCGACTGCAAAGGTAATGATTTCTTTTGAAAACTGGAACAAAAAAGCCGAGAATTTTCACTCTCGGCTTTCTTTTTTAATCTTTTTGTAATTTCGTTCCCCATTTTTTACTTTGCAGGAATCTCTGTCAGGAGCTGCTTGACGAGGTTCCAGAAAGGAGCAACGCAACTGATCTGGCAACGCTCATTGGCTGTGTGAGGGCTAAGAAGGGTAGGACCGAATGATACGACATCGAGGTTAGGATACTTGCTCAGGATGATAGAGCACTCCAGACCTGCGTGAACAGCCTGTACCTTACCGTCTGTGCCGTTCTGCTCTTTGTAAACCTTCAATACGTGTTCCAGAATGTCGCTCTTAGGGTTAGGGTTCCATCCCATATAGCTGCCGCTGAATTCAACCTTCATGCCTGCCATGTTGAAACAGCTTTCTATCATTGTGGCAAGATACATCTTGTAGTATTCGTGGCTAGAACGGGCCAGAATCTTGATAGCAGCCTTGCCGTCACCAATCTCAACGATTGCGAGGTTTGAAGAGGTCTCTACGATTTCAGGCATAGATGGAGCCATACGCAATACACCATCGTGGCAAGCGTAGATTGCATCTACAAGATTATCCTGGATTTCGGCAGGAACCTGCATCTTAGGAGTCTCTACATTCTCAGCGAAGAACTCGATGTTCTCAGTTGTTTCAATGCCTTCGAACTCATCACAGATTTCGTCCTTCCAGTCTGCTACCAGGTCATTCAAAGCTTCAATGTTCTCCTTAGGCAGGGTCAGAACAACCTCAGCCTGGAATGGGATGGCATTGCGCATGTTGCCGCCCTGCCATGAAGCCAGACGGGCATCGAGTTCTGAAATAGCTTCACGCACGAAACGAACCATGCACTTGTTGGCATTCGCTCTGCCTTCGTTGATTTCGATACCGGAGTGACCGCCTTTCAATCCCTTGAGGGTTACCTTAACGGCAGCATCTTCCTTGTCGGTTTCTACCTCTTTATAGTCGAGGGTTGCTGTGATGTCGATACCGCCAGCGCTACCGATAACGAACTCGCCCCAAACCTCGGTATCGAAGTTCAAGAGAATGTCGCCGTTCAGTTCGCCTGCTGGGAGATCGTTGGCACCATACATGCCTGTCTCTTCGTCGGCGGTAATCAAGCCCTCGATAGGACCATGCTGCAAATCTTTTGATTCCATTACAGCCATGATTGTAGCTACGCCAAGTCCGTCGTCGCTACCGAGTGTTGTATGATTAGCACGTACCCAGTCGCCATCGATGATGGTTTCGATAGGGTCTGTTTCAAAATTATGCTTGCTGTCTGGTGCTTTCTGAGGAACCATGTCCATGTGCGCCTGCATAATAACGCCTTTGCGGTTCTCCATACCTGGAGTAGCAGGTTTGCGCATCACGATGTTGCCTGCTGGGTCTTGGAAAGCCTCTACACCTGCTTCTTTTGCCCAATCGAGCAAATAAGCCTGAATCTTTTCCAAATGTCCAGATGGACGTGGAACTTGTGTTAACTTGTCAAAGTTACGCCAGATTTCAACTGGGTTCAAATTCTTAATGTCAGCCATATTATTTTTATTTTAATGTTTAATGTTCAATGTTGAATGTTAAGTTGGGCATACGCCCTAAAGCAAGAGGATTCTTCACTCCTCACTCTTCACTTTCCCGGTAAACGCCAGTGCTATCCAGGCATAGATTCCCAAAAGGACTACAAGCAGGGTTTGCACGGAGTGTACGATGAGAACGAAGAAGAGGGCATCGTTTGCCTGAATGCCATAGAGTATGAGCATTGTCTTGACGGCAAAATGCCAAGGTCCGGCTCCGTTAGGAGTTGGTACGATGACCGCTATGCTGCCCACGATGAATGTCACCAGACCGCACATCAGATTGAGATGGGAGGTTGCTTCGAAGCATTGGAAGGTGAGATAGTAGTGGAAGAAATAACTCAACCAGATACCCAGTGTAAGGGTGATGTAGAGCGGTACATTTCTGACACCTTTCAGCGAGATGATACCTTGCCAGAGTCCTCCCAGTGTTGCTTTCACCTTATTATATATAGCGAGTCGCTTGAGCAGATAGTGAGCCAGGATGAGTACTGCTATGCCACAGATAGCGGTCACAATGTAACCTGTGGCTGTAAACTGACAGAGTAAACTGTCCATGCTCGTACCTGTTTTCTCAAAGAAATTGAGGAATACCGGAATCTGCATCACAAAGACCAGCGCCGTAATCAGCAGCACGAGGAGTGAATCGATGGCTCTTTCTGTAACGACGGTACCCAAGGCTTTCGGAAACGAAACATCATCCCATTTCTTCAATACGCCGCATCTGGCAAACTCGCCTGCACGAGGAATTACAAGACTCAGAGCATAGGACAGGAAGATGGAGTAGGTGCTGATACTGGAGCGTGCCTTCTCGCCTAATGGTTCCAGCGACTGTTTCCATCTCCATCCTCTGAACACCTGGGCAGAGATGCCAAAAGGGAACGACAGCAGCATCCAGGTCCAACTCATCTTGTGAAGCAGAACATCTTCTACTTGCTTGAAGTCGAATCCGCGATACATCCAATAAAGGATGGCGCCACCCAGAATGAGCGACAAAGCCACCTTCCATATGTTGTTTGCTATCTTCTTTATATCCATAATTAGATGCAAAGATAATACTTTTATTGACAATATCGTTCGAATCTGCATATTTTTAGCATAAATAAACGCTTGGGCGCCATTTATGGCTAAAAGTATAGCCTTTTTTTTAAGAAACAAGTGACACTTTCCCTTTTTTACCCAAAAAGATAAAAAAAATCGCATACTTCGTGTGGATTCTCAAAAAATAATCGTATTTTTGCAAAATATATAATATAAAGATAAGATATGAAAGCTGTAAAGCCTAAGAAGAATCTCGGTCAGCACTTCTTGACCGACCTCAATATAGCAAAGCGCATCGCCGATACGGTGGATGCCTGCCCGGATATACCTGTTCTAGAAATCGGACCAGGTATGGGCGTTCTTACCCAATATCTCGTAGAGAAACCAAGACCCGTCAAGGCAGTGGAAATCGACTCGGAGTCGGTGGCGTATCTTCATGAGAATTTCCCTACACTCAAGGATAATATTATCGGTGAAGACTTCCTGAGAATGGATTTGAACCAGATATTCGATGGAAAGCAGTTTGTACTGACAGGTAATTATCCATACGATATCTCATCGCAGATATTCTTCAAGATGCTCGATTACAAGGATCTCATTCCTTGCTGTACCGGAATGATTCAGCGCGAGGTGGCATTGCGTATGGCATCAGAACCAGGCAACAAAGCCTATGGTATCCTCAGTGTGCTCATCCAGGCATGGTATGATGTGGAATATCTCTTTACGGTAGATGAGAATGTGTTCAACCCACCACCAAAGGTAAAGAGTGCGGTAATCCGTATGACTCGTAACAAGGTGACTGACCTTGGCTGTGATGAAAAACTGTTTAAGCGTCTGGTAAAGACAGTCTTCAACCAGCGTCGCAAGATGCTCCGTGTGAGTTTGAAGCAGATGTTCCCGGGTGTAACCCCACGCGAGGATTTCTACACCACAGACATCATGACCAAGCGCCCTGAACAGCTCACTATCCAGCAGTTTGTAGAACTCACCAACTATGTGGGCGAAGAACTTAAAAGATTAGAATTAATAAAATAAAAACATATAATTATGATAGACGTTAAAGAAACTTTGAATTCTGCAGCAGAGCGTATGGAGATGGCAGCAATGTATCTCGCAGAGGAACTCTCTCATGTTCGTGCTGGTCGTGCTAATGTAGCCATCCTCGATGGTGTGCGCGTAAATAGTTATGGCAGTATGGTTCCTCTGAACCAGGTAGCTACAGTTACAACCCCTGATGCCCGTACTATCGCTATCCGCCCTTGGGACAAAAAGGCTATCAAGGATATCGAAAAGGCTATTATGGATAGTGGTGTAGGTATCACTCCTGAGAACAATGGCGAAATCGTACGTCTGGGTATTCCTCAGCCAACAGGTGAGCGCCGTAAGGAACTCGTAAAGCAGTGTAATAAGATTGCTGAGCGTGCTAAGATTGAGGTGCGCAACGTGCGCCAGGAAATCAAGGAGAAGTTGAAGAAAGCTATCAAGGATGGACTTTCTGAAGACTTGGAGAAGGATGCTGAGAACGATTTGCAGAAACTCCACGACAAGTACATCAAGCAGCTCGAAAACCTGATGGACGAGAAGGAGAAGGAAATCATGACAGTCTAAATCATTCTGGACTTACATTATTTAATAAGTGATAATGAGAGGACTCGTTATTAAAAATACAGGCAGCTGGTACACCGTCAAGACAGACGATGGCCAGCTGATTGAAAGTAAAATCAAGGGCAATTTCAGATTGAAGGGCATCCGCAGCACCAATCCTGTGGCTGTAGGTGATTATGTGCAGCTTATTACCAATCAGGAGGGTACGGCATTTATCTCTTCTATCGAAGACCGCCAAAACTATATCATTCGTAAATCACCTAACCTCAGTAAGCAGAGTCATATTCTGGCTGCTAATGTAGACCAGGCGCTGCTTGTGGTAACGGTGAATTATCCGCAGACATCTACTACCTTCATCGACCGATTCCTGGCTGGCGCTGAGGCCTATAGAGTGCCTGTTATCATCATCTTCAATAAAAGTGACATACTTTCAGAAGAAGAATTGCATTACGAGAAGATGATGTGTACGCTCTATGAAACCATCGGATATAAATGTATCGAATTGTCGGCAGCTACAGGCGAAGGTGTTGAACTGTTGCGACCTCTTATCAAGGATAAGAAATCTTTGTTGAGCGGCAACAGCGGGGTAGGAAAGTCAACCCTCATCAACCAGCTCATTCCTGATGCAGAGCAGCGTACCGCCGAAATCAGCGAGGCGCATAATAGCGGAATGCATACCACAACCTTCAGTGAGATGCTGGAACTGCCGGAAGGTGGTTATCTCATTGATACTCCGGGCATCAAGGGTTTTGGTACCTTTGATATCGAAAAGGAAGAGCTGACCAGCTATTTTAAGGAAATCTTCAAGTTCTCTCAGGATTGTAAGTTCTCTGACTGTACCCATACCCACGAACCGGGGTGCGCGGTAATCAAGGCGGTTGAGGAACATTATATTGCAGCTAGCCGCTATCAGAGTTATCTCTCTATGTTGGAGGATAAGGACGAAAATAAATACAGAGAGGCTTTTTGATAGGGAAGAGTGAAGAACGAAGAATTTTTAAAAAACATATTAATGAAAGAACAGAAGGACGTCAGGCAGCGTATCGAAGAAGGTGAGTTCGCACAGAGTGCAGAAATCAGTGCGAGCTATCTGGATGAGGACATCTTGATTATAGATAATGTCAAGGTGTTGCAGAACCCCGATCCTATGAGATTCCAGATGAACATGATAGCATCCTGCCAGAGAGGCAGCCTGAGAGCTGAACTCAACGGGCGGGAACTCACCGTGGAGAAGGGCGATATATTTATCAGTCCGCCTAACTCTATTCTCGACATCAAAGAGGTGTCGGAAGATTTTGCATGCACAGCCATGTGTGTCAGCAATCACGGCTTGCTTGGTATTCTTCGTTCTCATATCTCGGTATGGAACCGTGCCATGTATGTGAGCAAGGTTTCGGTGTTGAAGATGAACGAGGTGGATATGGTATTCTATTCTAAGTTTACCGACTTGGTGCGCCTCTGTCTGGATCCGAAGTTCAACGACCGCAGTTCGTGGAAACCTTATCGCCGTGAGATAGTGGAGACGCTCCTGAAGAGTGCTCTTCTTGCCGTGAGCAATCTTTTGCTGACAGATCTCCCGAAAGAAACTTTGGGAACCAGTGCCAGTGATTTCTTTGATAAGTTCCTGGAGATGTTGCAGCAGAGCGAAATCAAGCATCAGCCTGTAGAATATTTTGCGCAGCAGCTTTGTATCACGCCAAAATATCTCTCCATCATCTGCAAGCGCCATTCCGGCAAGACTGCCATCGAGTGGATTACGGAGTATACGCTTGCTGATATCACCTATTATCTCCGTTCTACAACGAAAACAATCAAGGAGATTTCTGGTATACTGGGCTTCTCCAATACCTCATTCTTCGGTAAATATGTAAGAGAGCATCTGCACATGTCACCTCTGAAGTATCGTGAAAGTTTGAGAAAACAATAACAGCAAAATAAAAACTCGCAAATTCTAAAGAAAGAATCTGCGAGTTTTTTGTTTCTATCAAATAGGGTGGAGCTGGAGGGATTCGAACCCTCGTCCGCACAAGGAAACCATACGCTTTCTACATGCTTATTCCAGCCTTCGGTTTTCGAGGCATGACAGGACCTGGACCACCAATCATACCCTTATCCTCTAAAATTTCATCCATGCAACGAGGCGTACATGAACTATTTCCGATTTACCTGCACCGCTTGATCAACAAGATTCGGAACAACATCCGTTGAGCGATGTCTCGTTCCAGCACCCTGTGCTGGAATAAAGCTAGTTTACTATACTTCGACTAGGCAGCGAGAGCGTAGTTATTTTCGCCAATTAATTTTTTGTTCACTAGGATTTAGGAGGTAGCCAACGAGCCTCCGCATGCTTACGTACCATTTCATCTCGCCGTCAAATCCAGTCAACCCCGAGAATTTTCTGATATTGGGTGCAAAGATAAGGCGAAAATTTGAAACTACCAAATTTTTTAAGGAAAAAATCATATTAAAGATTCCAAATAGCTTAAAATGAGCGTTTTATGAGTTCTTGCCTTAAACATGCTAACCAAACTCTTAATGCAATGGCTGTAATAGCATCCTCATTATCATTATTTTTAGGTATTGCATACCTTCTTAGAAATATGTACCTTTGCAGCCTGATTCAAGATAGTAATAATGATTATGAATATGCTAAATAAGAAAATAACTTGGAGAAAACAACATAAATGGTTAGGTATCGGTATGAGCTTTTTCATGCTGATGTTCTGCTTGTCGGGTATTCTGCTCAACCACCGTTCGCTTATCAAAGATGTGGACGTGAGCAGGAAATATCTGCCAAGCCGCTATGAATTCAAGAATTGGAATGGCGGGTTGCTGAGAGGAACGCTTGCTTTGGATGATGCCATATTGCTGTATGGAAACGGGGGAATCTGGCAAACGGATTCTACAGCATCCACATTCAGGGACTTTAATAAGGGGATTCCGGCAGGAGCAGACTGCCGACAGATAAGAAATGTTATCAGAACGGATGATGGTTCTGTCTGGTCGGTATCTCCATTTTCACTCTACCGGTTGGGGAGTCACAAAATATGGAAAAGCGTAACTCTTCCGACAGAGCCGGAAGAGAGGTTGAGCGACATTTCTGCTCATGGAGATACGCTTTTGGTTCTCAGCCGCTCCTATGCTTATGTTTCCTTGCCACCTTATCAGAACTTCCACCGGATAGAATTGCCTATGCCAAAGGAGTATGATGGGAAGGTTACAGTCTTTCGTACGATATGGCTGCTTCACAGTGGAGAGTTGTTTGGCAGCATTGGTAAACTCATCGTAGATGGCATTGCCATCATCCTGGTGTTGCTCTGCATCTCAGGTCTTATCTTCTGGTTAAAGCCTAAACAGAAGAGGTTGCTTCGCTTTTCGCTACAATGGCATGACAAAATAGGCCGATACACCATCATGCTTACTTTGTTGATAGCCCTGACAGGTTGGTGCCTTCGTCCACCTGTGATGATAGCCTTGGTGTTGAACAAGATGCCGTCTATTCCTGGGACGACGCTTCATAGCAAGAACCCTTGGAATGACAAACTCCGTGTGGTGCGTTATGATGAAAAGTTCGGTGACTGGCTCTTGTCAACTTCGGATGGTTTCTTTTCCGTGAATTTCCAGACAGGAAAGTTGGAGTCAATCTCCAATACTCCACCAGTCAGTGTTATGGGATTGAATGTCCTTCAGCAAAACAAAGATGGTAAATGGTATTGCGGTTCGTTTAGTGGTCTCTTTGTTTGGGATAGAGTAAAGGGGACAACCGTTGATTATTCTACCGGGAAAGCTGCTTTAAAGAACACTGGCGCACCATTCGGAAAAAAGGCGATAGCAGGTATGAGCCAGGATTTCTCTGATACGCCTGTCATTGCTGAGTATAATGAAGGAACCGACTTTGCGCCACAACCCGCTTATATGAACCAACTGCCCATGTCATTATGGAATGTGGCTCTGGAGGCTCATAGCGGTAGAATCTTCATAGGTAGTATTGCTACATATATATTTATCTTCGTGATGGGAATACTTGCCGTATGGTGCCTTTGGTCTGGGTATGTCATTAGACTGGTGAAGAAAAAATAAAAAAAAAGTTTGAATGCGTTGTTTTAATTGCCATATTGCCATATTGTATGTGCAAATGGTTGATACTCAGCGTAAAAGTACGTATGGCAATTCTCGGAAAAGCGCCGGGAATTGCCATATATTGTTATAGTGAGAATTAGTACCCTCATTTTCGTCGCGACGTATCTGATGCTGCGTCGTGACGCAGTTGTTGTTACGTCGCGATGTATCAGATGCTACGTCGGGACGTAATTTCTTCCGCATCGATGGCGAAGTTATGAATAAAGATTGTTCATGGCAATATATGGCAGATAACCCCTAAAAATAAAGAATTGCCATACACCTAACAGCTTTGTAATCAGAGAGATTACTGGCTGATATGGCAATATGGCAATTCTTGAAAGAAAAATATTTAAAAATAAATCTTGTTACTTCACGCTCCACTCAAACAAACCGCAGGACAGAGTTTCTGGCTGCTTCAGTTCGAGTTTCACAGCCTTGGTCTTCACTGGGTCGAAATTCACGATGCAGGCTACACCTCGCTTGCATGGATAAGCATCGGCTCCTGGAACTTCCTTCCAGTTACCTGCCTCATCCTGATAGTAGAGCTTCCAGCTGTCTGGCACCTTGCAACCGCCCCATGGCTGGTCGTCGTACCAATATACGGTGCTGGTCTTGATTTCCTTGCTCTCAGGGAAGGTGTAGGTAATCCACTCTGTAGTGTTCTTCTTTGGCCACCAGTGGATGTATGGGACAGAGCGGTCGTTCTCATCGGCTGGAACCAGTCCGTCGGTGATGCTGCTCTTGGCAGGCACTGGAGAAGAGAATTCTACCTTAGCCTGAGCTGCGAGAGTTGCAGGAGCTGATGGCTTTGCAGCCTTGACATCCTGTGGCAACCATACCTTCATATTGCCGTTGCCACGATGAGCCCAGGCGAAGTATGGGATGAGAGTCAGGGTCTGGTCCTTGGTGCTCAGCTTGCCGCTCTTGTCGTAGGCGAGGGTCTGCACGTTCTCAGTCAAGGTCTCCATGTTCTGACCCTTGTAGAGTGTCAGTACATTCTTATATTTAGGGTCGATGAAACCATCGTACGAGAGCTTGCCCTCAGCGAACTGAGGTTCGCGGTTCTCCAGGATGCTCATGATGTCGAAGCCCTTGTTATCTGGCCACTCTGCACAATATACGATAGGACCACGCTCGATGCTGATGCAGCCACGGTCGGCCTCTACCTTGTTGTTGGCACGTACGGTGCGTGCCTCCATATCGAAGTGAACGCGAACCACATCGCCCTTCTTCCACTTGCGGTTGATGGTATAATAGCCATCCTCTGTTACCTTAGCCTCTACCTTCTTGCCGTTTACGGTAATGGTATAGCCCAGTCGCTTGCCGTCGCTGTAGTAGTAAAGGTCTGATGGTACTGGCTGACCCTTTACCCAGCCCGGGATGCGGATCTTCATACCGAACTGACCTGCCTTGTTGTCATCTACCTTGATGGCGATGTCGCCGTTCCAAGGGTACTGTGTATCCTGACTCAGGGAAACCTTCTTGCCGGCTACTTTCAGAGAAGAAGAGTTGCTGAGGAAGAGGTTGACATATACATTCTTATCCTTTACGGCATATACATAGCCTGGGAGGGATGGCAGGAAACGGCAGATGTTGCTAGGGCAGCAGGCGCAGCCGAACCAAGCCTGGCGCTGATGCTGACCCATGCTCTCCAATGGGTTAGGGTAGAAGAAGCCGCCGCCGTCCATGCTCACACCACTGATGAGACCATTGTAGAGGGTACGCTCCAATACATCGTAATATTTACTCTCGCCATGGAGAAGGAAGAGACGGTAGTTGACATAAACATTGCCGATAGCTGCGCAGGTTTCGCAGTAGGCACTCATGTTAGGCAACTCGTAGTTTTTGCCGAAAGCCTCGCCGTTGTTGGTGGCTCCGATTCCTCCGGTGATGTAGAGCTTCTTGCTTACGATGTTGTCCCAGATGCGGTCGATGGCGTGGATATAGGCAGTATCTCCGGTAAGGGCAGCTACATCTGCCATACCAGCATACATATAGGTAGCACGTACGGCATGACCTACAGCCTCGTCCTGCTCCAATACCGGTTTGTGGCTCTGAGAATATTCCTGTTTGATAGATGTCTTGCCACGATAGTCGAGGAAGAATTTAGCCTCTTCGAGATATTTCTTGTTGCCTGTAGCGAGATAGAGCTTGCAGAGTGCCATTTCGGCAATCTGATGTCCCGGTACCACGCAAGCCTGTCCTGGGTTAGGACCAACCTCGCGAACCACGCAGTCGGCATAGCGGATAGCGATGTCGAGGAACTTGCGGCTACCAGTAGCCTGCCAGTGAGCCACGGCACCTTCTACCATGTGACCGAGGTTGTAGAGCTCGTGGCTCAGATCCTCTTCCTTGCTCCAGCGCTTGTCGCCAGCCCAGAAATGAGGATGCTTCGGATTCTGTGTACGTGCGGTATAGAGATATCCGTCAGCCTCCTGAGCCGGAGCGATGATATCGAGCACGCTATCGATATAAGCCTTGAGTTTCTTGTCTGGATAAGTTTGCAGCACGTAGCTGGCACCCTCAATCGTTTTGTATGGGTCGGTGTCGTCGAAGCTGTAGGGCATCAGTTTGCCCACATCATAGGTGTCGCTGGGATGAGCTGCGCGTTCAAAGTTCTTGTATCTTCCCTCTGATTCGCATTTGCTGAAAGCCAGCGGGATGGTTACCTTGCGAGAGGTTTCGATACGCTGTCCCCAGAACGTATTGTTCCAAACCTTTACTGATGTGAAAGGCACCGGAGTGATAGGATAACCACCCGAGCTCTTGTTTACCTTTTGTGCCGAAGCAGGCATCAATGCCAATGCTGCCAAGGCTGATGTTACTAAAATCTTCTTCATGTATTGCTAGTTTATTTTGTTTGTCTTTTGTAAGGAATGTATTCGTCCCAAAGTTTCAATGAGTGCAGATAGCCCGAGAAAGGCCATGCCTCTTCGGCATTCTTGCCCAGAAGCATAAACTGCGATGGCTTGACGAGGAGCTGGATATCCTTCTGGCTGATGAGCTTGTCGTTGATGTAGATGCTCTCGATTCTGCCATCGAAGCAGACATATACGTGCTGCCACTTGCCTTCCAGGGTCTTCATCTCCTTGTAGCCGGCATCCTCATACCATCCGTAGTGGTTCATCACACCGCAGCGTGGTTCGGTGCCGTTTACCAGCATCAGCTTTTCCAGTTCATCGTGAGAAGAGGTGAAATCGGCTACGCATTCATTCTCGGCAATCTCCGGATTCAGAATCCATGCCTCGATGGTATATGGAGCGTTGTCGCGGATAGTGGCTGGGAGCATGAAGTTGCTTCTGTAACTCTCCTTGCCGGTAAAGGCGAATGCCTTTTTGCCCTCTATGGTCTTGATGATGGCTGCTGTATCGTGCTGCGTCTCGAACTCGCCCTTGAGGTGAATATTCAGCGGGCTGCCGTTCTTGATGTAAGGCACGGTATCGCCTTCGTTGTAGTAATCAGCGCTGATATCAACCACCAGTCCCTGACTGTTCTTATCGGCTACTGCCTCACGCACGATGTTGCTCTGGGCATCGAAAGCCTTTTCTGCCGCCTCCTGTTCCCAGTTATAATAACGGAGATTGGTGAGGGTAAATTGTTTTTCGCCTGCACTAATTTCCAGTTTTCCTTCAGAAAGATTCAGTCGAGGATCGTTTTCATCTATCTGATGCCAGCTTCCGTTGTCGAAAGCCTGGGCGGTGAGGGTATGCTTGCGTGTCTTGCCGAGCTGCGGATGAGTCATCACCAGTTGGGTGCCCGGTTGCAGGGTGATGGCATCTTTGCCAGCCATGCGCTCTCTGAGGGCGGTGCCCTGAAGGAGCGAGAACTTGCCGGCAAGCATTCCCTCGTTGTTATGCCAGGTTGTACCATCGAAATCGGCTGCTGTCAGACCGAGCCACTGCTGTGGAGCAGAATCTTCTACGGAACCGTAAACCTTGATGTTCCAGATGGCGCCACCGAAACCATTCTTCTGTCCGCCGGTATAGGTGAGGCGGATGTACTGCGCCTTGGCATTTCCGAAATCTACCATCGGCGAACCAGCCAGACGGTTCTGTCGCTTGTCGGAGAAGGTCTGCCAGTGCTTGCCATCATTGGATGTCTCGATGAGATACTGATAGAACTGTGTTCCGTATTCAAACTGAGTCCAGATGCTCTTGATGCTCTGCTTCTTGCCCAGGTCGATCTGGATCCAGGCTGGTCCGGTGGTGCGAGGGCGCCAGAGTGTGCCGTTGTTGTCATCTACCGCATATTCCGGACGGAAATCGTTGTCGTAATAAGAGGAAGCTGTAACCTTGGCGCCGAAGGCGAGGTTCTTTGCCACCTTCATTTCCGGTTTCAGATCGAGACCTTCGTGGGTAGGAACGACCTCCTTGATGGTACCGTCTGCATTGAATTCGAGTTTATCGATTGCCACCTGACGATGGAATCCACGGTTGGAATGTGGATTGTCGTGGCGATGATATACGATGTAGTAGTTGTCGCCTTCCTGCAGTACGCTGTTGTGTCCCGGACCATGAACGGTTCCATCGGCATTGGTCTTGAGGATAGTTCCGTGGTAGGTATAAGGACCGAGTGGACTCTTGGCTGTGGCGTAATCTACGCGGTAGCTGGCATCCTCGCAATGCTCGCAGGAGTAAAGGAAGTAGTAGATGCCGTTGCGCTTGAAGACGAATGGAGCTTCGAAGAAGTGAGTAACCTCGGTATTCGGGATGAGCTTGGTTTCGCTGAACGATTTCATGTCAGGATTCAGCTTGCCTGCTCCGCAACCGAAGCCCTTGTAGATGCCCCAGGTGCCCCAATACATATAGACCGAACCATCATCATCTCGGAAGGTCTGACCATCCAGGGTGATGGCATTCTTTACGAATCTATCCGGTACGAGCACGGCTTCGCTCTCGCCCAGCACGTTCTTCCAAGGACCGCGAGGTGTATCGCCCACACCCAGATGAAGCTTGCAAGGCTGGCAGTAGAGGTAGTAATACTTGCCGTCAGCTTCGTTCTGCATTACATCCGGTGCCCAGATCCAGTGGCTGTCCGGCCAGTTCATCGGCATCAGGGTCCAGTTCTTGAAATCCTTGCTACACCAGAGCTGTGCCGGTCCGAAACCGGCTCCGCTACCATCGGTAGTAGCATATATATAATAGGTGTCACCAAACTTCTTGATGGTTGGGTCGGCAAAATAACCAGGCAGGATAGGGTTGCCGGCTCCCGGAGTGTTGTAGGCAGCTTTCTGGGCAGCACCTGTCTCAGGTGCTGCCGCAGCTGCAGTTACGAATAGTGTTACAATTATATTTTTACTAACCATATGAACTTCTTTTCTAAATATTTATTTCTTAATGAGTTTAATGACGAATCCTCCGCCAGAAGCAAGATGAATCTTCATTTCCGATTTCTGATTGATAACGGATTTCTCTATCTTGTAATCCTCGGCATCATGGTTGGCATTGATGCCGTCCTTCAGCACGATTGCTTCGTAATCTCCATTTGGGAGAAAATCAAACTTTAGGGTGAGCGTGCGCTCATCCCAGTTGCTCTGACCGCCTACATACCAGTCGTTGCCCTTCTTTCTAGCGGTAACGATATACTTTCCGATTTCGCCCTGTGGCACGATGGTCTTGTCGAAGACTACTGGCAATGAAGCGATGTATCGGGTGTATGGCTCATCAGCCTCGTAGTTGGTAGGAGTGTCGGCAAGCATCGTAAACGGACTGTCCTGCACGATGTAGCAGGCAGCCTGGTGGCATCGGGTACCCATCGAAATTGGTTTGGTGTATATAGCCTTCCAGTTGTCTCGGGTTCCGTTTCTCATCGCTCCCGGTGTGAAATCCACCTGTCCTGCCATCATTCGGATGTATGGGAAGGTGACATCATAGAGCGGCATATCATTCTTGGCTTCCGTCCAGCGGCACTCTTCCATACCAAAAACACTCTCGTAGTTGAGGATGTTGGGGTAGGTGCGGTTCAAACCGTGTGGCTTGTAGATGCCGTGCAGGTCGAGGATGAGATGATGCTTGGCTGTGCAGGCAGCCAGGCGTTCCACCATTTCGATGGCAGTCTGGTCGTCGCGGTCCATAAAATCCACCTTGAATCCCTTGATGCCCATATCAGCATAGGTCTTGCAGATGGTTTCCAGGTTCTCGTCCATCACGTTGAATACTGCCCAAAGCACGATATCCACGCCCTTGCTCTTACCATATTCTATGAGCTTAGGCAACTGGATATCGTCTATTGGTTTCAGAATGCTTCCCTCTTTCGAGTTGTACCATCCTTCATCAAGGATGATGTATTCCAAGCCGTGATTATGAGCAAAATCTATGTAATATTTGTAAGTATCGAAGTTGATGCCCGCCTTGAAATCCACACCTTTCAGATTCCAGTCGTTCCACCAGTCCCAGGCCACCTTGCCCGGTTTGATCCAGGAAGTATCGCCTATTTTGTTGGGAGCAGCCAGGGCGTACACCAGATTGCTGGTTGGCATCTGGGTATCGTGCTCTGTGATGGCGAAGATGCGCCAAGGATAATTGCGTTTGCCGGTGCTGGTTGCGATGTAATCGCAGGTGCTCTTTACGTGGCTCATGTGTCGCCAAGGGTAGTAAGCCATCTCCTTAGGGTAGGGAGCAAAGGCGGCTCTCAGGATTCCCTTCTCTTTATCTTGTTCGCTGCTGTTAGCCTTCAGCCACATGCCCGGATACTTCTCCAGGTCGCTCTCCAGGATAGTGACTTTCGCCTTTCCGCAATCTATGGTTGTCGGGAGAAAAGCCAAATCCTGCTTAGCGGTATCGAGCCGTGTTTCGTGATAGATATTCTGGAAAGCCATGGCAAAAGGCTTTTCTGGAGTCGTAGTGTATGGCAACCATGCTTTCTTGTCCTTGCCAAACTGGTAGGCGGCGGTTTCATTCAGGATGATGGTCTTGCCTTTTCGCTGGGTATAGAATCGGTAAGCCACTCCCTCATCGTAAGCTCTCAGGATGATGCCGAAACCATTCTTCAGTTTCAGATTCAGTTCCTGATAAGCTGTTTCAAAGTTTTGCTGACGATAGAATGGGGCATGGATGGTTTCCTTATGGTTGCTAAGCTTGTGGCTTGCTACCTTCGGATTCTTACCCATGTCCATTCCATCGTTCAGCGTTACACCTATTGAAGACTCCTGTAAAAGAATGGAGCCATTGTATTTAAATTGAAGAGAGAGAGACTTGTTGGTGTTGAGTTCTGCTACGATTTTACCATCTGGTGATTTCACCAGATAGTTCTCTGCCGATACTGTTGCCCCTATATATAATAAGGTGGCGATGAAAAAGAGTTTCTTAACCATAACTTTCTAGGTTTATTGTTGTTTTGTCCGTTTTGTTGTTCGCTTGGTGGCAATGCCTGTATTACCGGATTACCACAAGTTTTTATTTCTGCTGCAAATTTACGAATAGAATTGTTTATGTAATGCAAAGAAAGTCCAAAATGATGAAAATATCGTATCAAAAGCCCCCTGTTAGACGATAGTTGCATCTTTATGTACGATAATTTTAGGACTTCGTTGATTTTTTCTGTTATTTTGCAGCCAGAAAAATAAACGAAACAATAATAAACCTAGAAGATATGGATTTAAAGCAGTTCACATTATTAATAGGAGTAGCTTGTTTGCCTGGAATGACAACAGCAGCCACGGTTTATCGCACTATCTCAAAGGTGGAGGCAATATCAGTGGATTGTCCGGAGGGCACAGCTCCCCGACTTCCTAATCTCGTATGGGTAACCTATTCTGATGGTTATTCAGAGTATCGCCAGGTGCGCTGGGCTAACGCTCCGCTTGCTGATGAGCAGGCTGAGGCTGATGCGCAGAAACATCCTGCCGGGAGCCAATATGAGATAGGTGGTTTTGTGATTGGTGATGAGACTACCGACAATGGTTATCCTGTCAAGGCACAAATCAAGGTGGTGGCTGAAGGCTATCAGGCTCCAGAAAAGGAAGTGGCTCATACCTTCTCGCTCGCTGATGTGAGCATAGATGGTGACAACCGACTCACCCACAACCGTGATGAGGCTATCCGTGAGATCTGTTCCTGGGATGTTACCCAGCAGCTCTACAACTATCGCGATACCTACGGACTCAGTACAGAGGGGTATACCAAGAGTGATGGCTGGGATTCGCCGGATACCAAGCTCAAGGGTCATGGATCAGGTCACTATATGTCGGCTATTGCACAGGCATACGCCGTGGCAACCAATCCTGAACAGAAGGCAATCCTCCGCAAGAACATCACCCGTATGGTGAATGAGTTGCGAGAGTGTCAGGAGAAGACCTTCGTATATAATAAGGAACTGAAGCGCAACTGGGAGGCTCGTGATTTCGCTCCTGAGGCTGAACTCAGAGAGATGAAGGGTACCTGGGCTGCTTTTGATGAGTATAAGAAGCACCCTGAACTTTATGGCTACGGCTATATCAACGCCATTCCGGCTCAGCATTGCGCCCTGATAGAAATGTATCGTGCCTACAACAACTCCGATTGGGTTTGGGCACCTTATTACAGCGTACATAAGCAGCTTGCCGGTCTGATAGACATCGCAACCTACTTTGATGATAAGGAAATCTGCGACAAGGCTCTCCTCATCGCCAAGGATATGGGACTCTGGGTATGGAACCGCATGCACTACCGCACTTACGTAAAGCAGGACGGCACCCAGGATGAGCGCAGAGCCAAGCCGGGCAACCGCTACGAGATGTGGGACATGTACATCGCCGGTGAGGTGGGAGGTATGAGCGAATCGCTCGCCCGTCTTTCTGAGATGGTTTCCAATCCGGATGAAAAGGCAAAGCTCCTCGAGGCTGCCAACTGTTTCGATGCGCCTAAGTTCTATGATCCGTTGAGCAAGAACATCGATGACATCCGCACCCGCCATGCCAACCAGCATATTCCGATGATTATCGGAGCGCTGCGCAGCTACAAGAGCAATCAGAAGCCATACTATTACAATCTGGCTGAGAACTTCTGGAGACTGGTGCAGGGCAGATACATGTATGCGATGGGTGGTGTAGGAAATGGAGAGATGTTCCGCCAGCCATATACCCAGATTCTGAGTATGGCAACCAATGGACTGCAGGAAGGCGAATCGGAGGCTTATCCGGATATCAACGAAACCTGCTGCGCGTATAACCTCGTCAAGTTGAGCAAGGATTTGAACTGTTATAACCCTGATAATGCGCAGTATCTCGACTATATCGAGCGCACGCTGTACAATCAGATTATCGGTTCGCTCAATCCGGACCAGTATCAGACCTGCTATCAGTATGCGGTAGGATTGAATGCCACCAAGCCATTCGGCAACGAGACTCCTCAGAGCACCTGCTGCGGTGGTACAGGTTCTGAAAACCATACCAAGTACCAGCAGTCGGCTTATTTTGCCAACGATCATACCCTCTGGGTAGGTCTCTATATGCCAACCACCCTCCACTGGAAGGAGAAGGGCGTGACCATCAAGCAGGATTGCCTGTGGCCGGCACAGCATTCAGCCATCAAGATTACGGAAGGCGAGGGCGATTTCACCCTGAAACTCCGTGTACCATACTGGGCAACTCAAGGTTTCTCCATCAAGGTGAACGGCAAGGAAGTGGCAAAGAGCTATCAGCCTAGCACCTATGTAGAACTGGAGCAGAAGCACTGGAAGGTGGGAGATGTCGTAGAAATCGACATGCCATTCAGTAAGCATATCGAATATGGTGCCGACAAGCTTTCGAGCGATGTGGCAAGTCTGGATGGTACTCCGCTGAAGACATCCTGGGTAGGAACCCTGATGTACGGACCATTGGTGATGGCGGGTACAGGCGCACAGACCTGGAATCAGGCTACGCTGAACATCGACTCCCGATTGAGTAATATTACCGTGGGCGAATCGAACGGCATGACTACAGGTGCAGGAGCCAATCTCCTTACCCTGAAGCTGGATGGCAAGGAATTCCAGCCCGATTATTACCGCAACGCCAACAGTACCCACTACTACCGCATCAACCTGACCGATGCCAAGAGTAAGAAGAGCAAGAAGGTGAAGATAGATTTCACCGAACTGAATTCTCTCCTGAATCTTGCCGCAGAGCGTAAGGCTGACCAGGAGAAGTGGAATGCCCTTTCGCAGAAGGTTCCGGAGTATGCTCCATGGGCACCGTTCGGCTATGAGCGCATGCAGAAGGTGATGGCTCAGGCACAGGAGCTGGTGGCAAAGGGTAAGAAGAAGGTTACCCAGGATGAACTGGAAGGTACTACTGCCATCCTGAACCGTGCCATCAACACGATGCGCCCTGGCAATCTTGCAGAGATGGAAGATCTCCGAGAACTTTCCGGTCTGCTTCGCCGTGCCGGTTGGCCGGATGACAACACCAGCGATGAACTCAAGGAAGCCATCAGTTATGGCAGAATGGTTCAGAAATACGTAACCGACGGAAGTGGAACCCACGACATGATTCATGCCGCTGTGGGAAAACTGAAGAAGGCGATGAAACAATAAAGATATAGAAACAATAAAACATTAAAGACAACAAAGACATCATTTAGAATAAACAACATTTAAGTGTAACAAAATCGGCTTAAAAGACGAAAATATCGTCTAAATCGCCCGGTTTGGACGATATTTTCACTTTTTTAGACGATAATGTAGCATAATATACAAAATATTTTGTTACTTTGCAATCGAAATTTAAACAATAATAAACCTAGCATGAATAGAATATGAGACAGACACAAAAAATCTCAGGCTTTGTACATAGTCAAGCTTATGTTAAAGCCATCGCGTGTTTGGTCCTTGCCTGCGGAGGTACATTACCTACTTTAGCAGCAAGCGAGACCTTATCAAACCCAAAGGTAGAGGAAACTCAACAGAGTGAAATTACCGTAAAGGGTACAGTTGTTGATGATGCCGGTGAGCCAGTCATCGGAGCTACCATTATGGAAAAAGGAACCCGTAATGGTACGGTTACTGATATTGATGGTAACTATGTTATTAAGGTAAAGCGTAATGCTCAGTTGACTATTTCATACTTGGGATATGCTACTCAGGTAGTTCCTGCCGGAACTTCAAAAGTGGTTTTGAAATCTAACGATACCAAACTGAATGAAGTGGTGGTCGTAGGTTTCGGTACCCAGAAAAAGGTAAACCTTACCGGTGCGGTGACTGCAGTATCGGGCGAGGAATTGGATAGTCGACCTGTAAGCAATGCCACCCAGGCTTTGCAGGGTATGGTAGCTGGTTTGCAGATTACCCAGGCTGCAGGTAGTTTGGATGATACTCCAAGCTTGAATGTACGTGGAACAACTACAATCGGACAGGGTTCCAGCGGAAGTCCGTTGGTCTTGATCGATGGTATGGAGGGTGATATCAATACCATCAATCCTCAGGATATTGCCAGCGTATCAGTATTGAAGGATGCAGCTGCATCATCTATTTATGGTTCCCGTGCACCTTTCGGTGTCATATTGATTACTACAAAGACGGGTGGCAAGCGTGACAAGGTAAGTGTGAACTACAATAATAATTTCCGCTTCAGTACCCCAATTCGTATGAAGCATAGTATGAATTCTGTCGATTTTGCTTGTATGCAGAATGATGCGAATACAAACATTGGTGGTGGTCAGCTTTTTACACCAGACCATGTTCAACGTATGAAGGATTGGATAGAGGGCGAATATGTTAATGCTGGTACCCGTAAGGATAAAAATGGCAATTTGATTTATTCTTTGGATGCGGATGCTAATGGCTATTGGTTGAGTGGATTTACCGATGGTTATGCTTCTACCGATTTCTATGATGCAATATACAAAAAACATACATTCTCTCAGGAGCACAATGTAAGTGCAACTGGTGGTGATGATAAACTCAACTACTATGCTTCTTTTGGATATTTAGGTCAGGATGGCTTGATCAAGGTTGCTGATGAAGGTAGTAGCCGATATACTGCTACTGCCAAGATTTCTTCACAGTGGACGAATTGGATGAAGTTTAACTACTCTCTCCGTTTTGTTCGCAAGGATTATCATCGTCCTCAGTCTTTGGGTCAGGGTGTTTATGAATATCTTGGTGGACAGTGGCCATGTGTTCCTTTGTATGATAGAAATGGTAATCTCTATAATGAGATGGTAAATACCATGACTAATGGTGGTACGTATCGTTATCAGAATGATGAGTATAATCATCAAGTTGGTTTGGACATTGAACCAATCAAGAATTGGGTTACCCATGCTATCTTCAACTATCGTACATCCCATAATGAGAGTCATACAGATATGCAGCATACTTATCTGTATAATCTGAATGGTGAGGCTTACGACCAGAATAATTTTACCTATGTAGGTGAAGATTACTATAAGGAAAATTATACAAATTTCCAACTCTATTCTGAGTATTCGTTCAATTTGCAGAAGAAGCATAACTTCCATATTATGGCTGGTTTCCAGTCTGAGGATGAGCGTATGAAGTACAAATATGCAGATAGAGCTGGTCTCATCGTTGGTAATAAGCCTCAAATTGATGGTACAACTGGTATTGATGCTTATGGTAATCCTGTGGATCCATCTGTGTCTGGCAACATGAGCCGTTGGACAACTTGTGGTTTCTTTGGTCGTTTGAATTATGATTATCAGGGCAAGTATCTCTTTGAGGTTAATGGTCGATATGATGGTTCTTCAAGATTCCGCCCGGGAAATCAGTGGAAGTTCTTCCCATCAGTATCTGCAGGTTGGAATATTGCACAAGAGAACTTCATGCAGCCAATCAATGATTGGATTGGTCAGTTGAAGCTTCGTGTATCTTATGGTAACTTGGGTAACCAGAATGTTGGTACTTACCAGACTTATCAGACGATTGGTGTATATGCCAACAATGGTACATGGATGCAGGATGGTTTGAAACCAATGACAGCTTGGGCACCAGGACTGGTTTCTCAGAATTTGACATGGGAAACCATCCAGAGTTTTAATGTCGGTCTTGACTTTGCATTCTTGAAGGATCGCTTGCATGGATCATTCGACTGGTATGTGCGTAAGACAAAAAATATGATAGGTAATGCTCCTGAACTTCCTAGCATTCTGGGTACAGCTGTACCTGTTACTAACAATACCGACTTGCGTACCAATGGTTGGGAGTTGACTATCGGTTGGAACGACCGCTTGTCTAATGGTTTGCAGTATGGAATCAGCCTCAATCTCTCTGATGCCTATGCTACTATCACAAGATATCCTAATAACCCTTCTCATTCATTGGGTAACTATATTGAGGGACAGCGTATTGGTGATATCTACGGCTTTGAGACCATCGGTATAGCTAAGAGTCAAGAAGAGATGGATGCTCATATCGCAAAGGTTGACCAGAGTACAATTGACAATAACAAGTGGGGTGCTGGTGATATCATGTATCGTGACCTCAATAATGATGGTAAGATTTCCTGGGGTGCCAATACATTGGAAGATCATGGAGATCTTAAGAAGATAGGTAATTCCACACCACGTTATCTCTTCGGTATCGACTTGAATGCTGCTTGGAAAGGCTTCGATGTACGTTGTTTCTTCCAGGGTGTCATGAAGCGTGAATATTGGGCCAGTACACGTTACTTCTTTGGTACTTTCGAATATGGTCGTTGGTATCAGGTCTGCCTGGATGGTTTGCAAGACTATTATCGTGACGAGAACTCTTGGTCTGTTGTCAATGGCTTCCAGGAGCCAAACAAGGACGCTTACTTGCCACGTGCAGCCTATAGCGCCAAGAATGAGCAGGTTCAGACAAAGTATCTGCAGGATGCTTCTTACATTCGCTTGAAGAATCTTCAGATTGGTTATACCTTGCCACAGAATTTGACACGTAAGATTTCTATTGAGAAACTTCGTGTTTACTTCTCGGGTGAGAATCTCTGGACAGGAACATCTCTCCGCAAGCAGTATGACCCAGAGACCATTGGTACATGGTATGGCAATGGATATCCATTGAATACAACCTTCTCTTTTGGTTTAAGTTTAACATTATAAATATTAGAATGATATGAAATTCAATATATCTTTAAAGGTACTTCCTTTGTTGGCATGCGGTATGTTGATGGCTTCTTGTAATGACTTCCTGAAGCAAGAGCCTCTTACAGATATTACTCCTACCGACTATTACAAGGATGCTACTCAGCTTCAAGCTGTAGCTAATGCTTTTTATCAGACTGTATTGCCATATCATAGTGGTGCAGGCTATGGTACATTCGCATACGATAATGGTACAGATAATCAGACCGGTTCTGATGGCGATTCTAAGTATAAGAAAGGTAGTTGGAAGACTAGTAACGACAACTCTTCATGGAGCTGGAACAATATTCGTGATATCAACTATCAGTTGAATATAGCACAGTCTAACTATGAGAATGGATTGATTGCGGGTGATGAAAATAAGATTCGTCAATATATCGGCGAGTTACACTTCTTCCGTGCCTATGCTTATTTCAGTTTTTACAAGAGTTTCGGTGACTTACCTATTGTGACAGAGGCCATGCCTGAAAATGAGGCTATCCTTGTAGCAGCTAATAAGCGTAGTCCTCGTAACGAGGTTGCTCGTTTCATTCTTGCCGATCTGGATTCTGCTGTAACCTATATGGAGCCTGATGGTTGGGAAGCAACCACACGTATCTCTCCTGCAGTTGCTCATCTGTTTGCATCACGTGTAGCCTTGTTTGAAGGTTCTTGGTTGACCAACTTCGCTGGTACTCCGTTCGTTCCTAATGGTGAGGGATGGCCAGGAAAGGCAAAAGACTATAATGCAAATTATCAGTATCCTACAGGTAGCGTTGAGGCTGAAGCTAAGTACTTCTTCCAGAAGGCGGTTGATGAGGCTGCCATTGTAGGTGATGCTTATGTAGGCAAATTGGATAAGAATACAGGTATCGTACCTCAGTCTTTATCTGATACCAATCCTTATTTCTATAAGTTTGGTAATACCGATATGTCTGCCTATCCTGAGGTTCTTCTCTGGAAGGCCTATAATAAGGGTAAAGGTGTGACTGATAACATTGAGGTAGCTGTAAACCGTGGTAATACCTATACTGGTTTTACCCGTGGTATGATTGATGCCTTTCTGATGAAGGATGGTAAGCCTACTTATGCACACCATGATGGATATGTTTATGAAGATACAACGACTCATGCAGTAGTTCGCAATCGTGACCCACGTTTGTTTATCTTCTTGAAGCGTCCTGGTCAGAAGAACGTTCTTCAGGGTGAGGATAATAATATTGCTGCTGAGCAGGTTCGTCCTATCGAGCCAGTTCCTCAAGTGTTTACTCGCTCATTTGACGTAACTTATACTACTGGTTATGCTATTCGAAAGGGTGGTACGTTTAATCAGAACTTGGCAGAAAACCAGGCTGGTTATACTGCCTCTATCACCTTCCGTGCCACAGAGGCTTTGCTCAACTATATTGAAGCTCAATATATGCTTGACCACAATTTAAATGCGAAGAGCATTTCATATTGGAAGGCTATCCGTGAGGCTGCTGGCTTTACTGGTGAGGCTGCTGACCCTCAGACAACTATTGCTGCCACAGATATGGCACAGGAGTTAAAGGGTTATACCGATGGTTCTGGTACACAATATGATTGGGGTGCATTTTCTGCAGGCAAGGCATTGACAGATCCTACTTTGTATAGCATTCGTCGTGAGCGTCGTACTGAGTTGATGGCTGAAGGTCTTCGTTGGATGGATTTGATTCGCTGGCGTTCACTTGATCAGTTGAAGAAACAGCCTTATCAGTTAGAAGGCTTCCATCTTTGGAATACTCCAATGGAAAAATGGTATACAAAAGACCAGTTGGTAGATGATGGTTCTGTTACAGCTACAGTATCTTCTCGTAAGTTGACAGAATATTTCCGTCCATACCAGATTGTTTCTACCAATATGCTTTACAATGGTATGACCTGGTCTATGGCTCAGTACCTACAGCCAATGCCTTTGCGTCAGTTTATGCTTACTGCTCCTGACCATAAGACCTATGCAGACTCTCCATTGTACCAGAATCCATACTGGCCTATGGAACCAGATGAGGCTGCAGAGCAGTAAATCTTGAATTTCAATTTCCCTTGAGATCTTTAGAGATAAGACAAGGGAATATATATAAAAGCCCCCGATAGTAACAATGCTATCGGGGGCTTTGTTTTCTTTTAAACTTAAATAAGTTTTTCAATCTCTTTAATAGAAAGACCTGTACCTTTGGCAACTTGTTCTTGTGTGAGCCCCATGCCGAGAAGACGCTTTGCGGTGGCCAACTTTTCTTTGGCAACACCTTCTTCTCTGCCTTCTTCCTTTGCAGTATCAATCGAATTTTTTATGTCTCGATAGGCAGGATTGTCATATCGTTCTTCTGATAATCTCATAATCTGTTCTTTTTATAGAATTCTTTTGGCAAAAATACGACTTTTTATAATATCTTCCAAGTATTTTTGCGTAAATCTATTATTTTAATGGTATTTTGGACGATTTTTTTCACTTAGTCTCATGAAAAAAATAGTTATTTTGCAAGCGGAACTTAACATGAACTTATTTAAATATAAACGAAATGAAATGTACTAAACTTATTTGGCTGGTAGTTTGGATACTGCCATTGTTTTATACGTACATATCCGAAGCGTAAGATGTGTTGTCTTAATACCCTATAGCTCATTACTTTAACAGTCATACTTCCACGTTTATTTGGCTTGAACATCTTGATTTGTGTGGTTGCTGCCATATGCCGGCAATCACACGAATCTAATTCTTTAAGGTCTGATGCCATCTATCGCAAGCTTTTCAACAATGATATGCAGTATCTGATAGAGTGTAGTGAGAAAATCGTGAGGGATACCCCCAAATCGTGATGGATAGCGTGATGGATATTTCCGTTTTCGAAGTATCTATCACGCTATTCAAGTGTCTGTATATTAGTATATTAAGATGTGTAATACATATAAATCGTGATGGATGATAGATTATTACATAAAATTTGTTCATATGAAGACTGCGCTGGGTTACTGATATGACTGCATCGGGTTACTGATATGACTGCATCGGGTTACAGATATGACTGCATCGGGTTACAGATATGACTGCATCGGGGTACAGATATTACTGCGTAAGCTAACGGAGCCGTATCCGTAGGCTTATTGAGACGTCTGCATCAGCTAACTGAGACGTCTGAACTCGCTTACTGAACTACTTGAGGTGCTTGGCTGAACAGCTTGAATTGCTTGGCAGAAGTTTCATATTCTCGTAGCTCTTGTTTGAAACCAAAGTCGGTAAGTAAGCTGATATATCGTTCTTCTGATAATCTCATAATCTGTTCTTTTTATAGAATTCTTTTGGCAAAGATACGATATTTGTATCATTTTAGACGATATTGCGAGCGTTTTTGCAAGATTATCAGTACTTTTGTGGCGAAATAATAAATAACGCAAAAATCATAACCGAAATGAAACGAATCTTCTTATCGCTGATACTTACAGCAGCTACCTTGCCTTGGGCTACTGCAGCCCTGGCACAGCAGGACCCATCTGAGGCTCCTGCCACCAGACCCGTAAATCCCGTATCTGCACCACAGAAACTCATCTTCGTACCGGACTCTCTGAAACCCTATGATTTCAACAAGGATGATGAGAGATGGTGCTGGCGACATAGTGCACAGACCCAGAATATCGTGTATTTCTGGGAAAAGCCGTTTGGAGATAATCCGCAGAATCCTCCTTCGCTAGAAGGTAAGCCGATGAAATTCGACCTGGGCAATCTACAAACTCAGGTAGAACGGTTCTACCGTTTCTTCCGCGATACCCTGAAGTTTTCTCTGCCGGGAAGTATCTGCGACAAGTATAAGATGATGGTGATGGTGAACTATTCGCTGGAAGGAACTGCTTACGGCGGAACTTACGATGACTTTATCGGCGCGCTCTGGGTAACGCCTAACCGTATTCAAGATAAGAAACTCAACTGTTTGGCTCACGAGTTGGGACACAGTTTCCAACTTCAGATTATGGCAGACAAAACGGGCGAAGCCTGGGGAGGAAGCGGTTTCTTCGAGATGACATCCCAATGGATGCTCTGGAGAGTGAATCCCGACTGGATAACAGATGAGAAGTATCATTTTGATGCCTTCAGACAGCTTACCCATAAGGGTTATCTGCATCTGGACAACATCTATCATTCGCCATACGTGATAGAGTGGTGGGCTGAGAAGCATGGTTTGGAAAGCATCGCCCAGCTCTATCGTGAGGGAAAAGTAGGAGAGGACCCGGTTGTTACCTACAAGCGGAAATATAAGATGAGTCAGAAGCAGTTTAATGATGAAATGTTCGACTGCTATCGTCATCTCGTGAACTTCGATTTCGGTTATGCCCGCAAGGAGACCCGTCCTTATGCTTGCACCTTTGATACCAGGATGCTGGAGCAGAAGAATGGTTATCTCCGTCCGAATACAGCTTCGGTTCCAGAGAACTATGGTTTCAATGCCATCAAGTTGGAAATCCCGAAGGCAGGCAAGAAGGTTACAGTAGATTTCAGAGCCCTCGATGCCGAGGGCAAGGTGTTCAAGGCATCCAAGGACAAGATGGCACGCACCATCGGTTATCGTTATGGATTGGTGGGAGTAACCGCCGATACTGATGAATGCATCTATGGTCAGATGGGTGATGCGATGAATGGAAAGGTTTCGTTTCAGGCTCCAAAGTTCCAGCCTCTCAAGGCGCTCTATCTCGTGGTGATGGGAGCTCCTTCGAATCATTCGCTCGATCCATCTTCCCGCCGTTTCCCTTATGAGGTAAGAGTGAAGTAAGAGTGAAGTGCGAATCGAATAAAAATCATCTACATAAAATAAAAAATATCATAGCTTATGAAGAATAAGACTTTATTATCGGCATCTCTTGCCCTGGTGATGGCGATGCCGGCAGCTACAGCTTCAGCACAGGGCACATTAGAAGATTACAACAGAGCCTATGCGCTGCGTCATCAGTTTTCAGCCGATTCCGTGTTCCATTGGGCACGCTCATCGGCTTGGTGCGACTCAACCCACGTATTGCATTATCAGATTTCTACTCCTCAGGGCAAGAAGTTTGTATCCTATGATGCCGACAAGGATGAGATGAAGACTTATGATTCGCAGGAAGCGTTGGAGAAAGCGCTGGGCATCAAGCCTCGCCGCCCTTATAAGCCTCAGTTTGGCAGACGCCATGAGCGCCATTGGATGGAGGTAGATGAGGAGAAGGAGGCTTATCCGGTACTTTCGCCCGACGGCAAGATGGAAGCCTACATCGAAGGTTACAACGTGGTGGTTCATGAGGCTGGAAAACCTTATACCGAAGCCAAGCGAATCCTCACGCAGGATGGTACCATCGGCTGCTATTACAGCAACCGCATCCAATGGAGCCCAGACGGCAAACACATCTTCGTATGCAAGCGTGTGCCGGTAGAGAAGCGCTATGCCTACTACGTAGAATCTTCGCCTGCCGACCAGCTGCAGCCTATCCTCCACAAGCAGGAGTATGCTAAGCCGGGCGATGCCCTGCCACAGCATTATCCGGTCATCATCGATGTGGCTACCGGAAAGAAGGTGGAGGCTGACAAGCATCAGATAGAAAACCAGTATGAACTGGAATGGATGCAATGGACACCAGACAGCAAGGAGGTGACGATGGAGTACAACCAGCGTGGGCATCATCTCTATCAGATGCTGGCGATGAATGCCGAAACCGGCAAGCTTCGTACCGTGGTAGAGGAGCGTGCCAATACTTTCGTGAACTATGGTCGTTTGTGGCGTCAGTTTGTCAAGGATGGCAAGCAACTGCTCTGGATGAGCGAGCGCGACAACTGGAATCATCTCTATCTCTACGATGTGCAGAAGTCGAAGGTTATCCGACAGATTACAAAGGGCGACTGGTTTGTTCGTGGCATCCAGCGTGTGGATGAAGAGAAGGGAGAAATCTATTTCTCGGCTAGTGGCGTGAACAGGAATGAGGACCCATATCTGGTGCATTATTATAAAATAGGTATCGACGGCAAGAATATGGTGGCGCTCACTCCTGAAGAGGGAAATCATAGTGCCCAATATACCTATGATTACCATTATCTTCTGGATACCTATTCTAAGGTGGATGCCGCTCCTGTTACCGTGCTCAGAGATGCGCAGACCGGTAAGCTCGTCAAGACCCTGGAGACGGCTGATATTGCTACTTTGAAGAAGCACGGATGGGTAGCTCCTGAGGTGTTTGTGGCTAAGGGGCGTGATGGCAAGACTGATATGTGGGGCATCATCCAGCGCCCTACCAATTTCGATCCGAACAAGAAATATCCAGTTATCGAGTATATCTATTCGGGTCCGGGCGATGCCTATACTCCGAAGAGTTTCATGCCATACAACTGGTACACCACTTCGCTTGCCGAACTCGGTTTCATCGTAGTCCAGCTCGATGCGATGGGAACTTCCTATCGCGGCAAGAAGTTTGAGGAGGTTTGCTACAAGAACCTGAAGGATGCCGGATTCCCTGACCGTGAACTCTGGATTAAGGCTGCCGCCAAGAAGTATCCTTATATGGATGCGGATAATGTGGCAATCTATGGCTGTTCGGCAGGCGGACAGGAGAGTACCACCGCCGTATTGCTGCATGGCGATTTCTACAAGGCTGCCTATAGTGCCTGCGGCTGTCATGACAACCGGATGGATAAAATCTGGTGGAACGAGCAATGGATGAGCTGGCCTATCGATTCCAGCTACGTAGAGTGCAGCAACGTGGAGAATGCCCATAAGCTGGAGCGCCCGTTGATGCTGGTGGTAGGTGAGATAGATGACAACGTAGATCCATCGAGCACCTATCAGGTGGTGAATGCCCTGGAAAAGGCGAATAAGGATTTCGAACTCGTGGTGATTCCTGGAGCCCATCATACCATGGGCGAACTCTATGGCGAGCACAAGCGTTACGATTTCTTCGTGAAGAATCTGCTGGGTGTGAAACCGCCTAAATGGAGCGATGTAAAGAGCAAGTAATTCAGGTTTCAATCTGTTGATAGTGAAACTTCTCACTTGAATCATTATTTAAGTTTTGCCCTGAAGCAAACGGATAGTCTTACTTTTAAAAAGTAGCTATTTGCTTGTTTCGGGGCTTTTTTTGTTCTTTTTGTTGTATTTCTCGTTATATTTTTGTAATTTTGCGGCATTAAATTATCTAACAACAGAAAATAAAGACTCATATAATGAGAAAGATATCTACTCTAATGGTTTCTGTGCTCTGCATGATGATGCCTGTAGGGGCTGAGGCGCAGGTGCCGACAGCCTTCGTCTCGAAAGGGGCTTCGGATATTCAGGCGCAGCCACATTCGGTAACGCAAACCAACTCGGGTGCACAATTGGCTGCTATCGACCCTATGGTGCGCTCTATCACGATGGATAATGGTTTGCCGAGTAATGCTGTGCGTAGCGTGGTTCAAGGTTCCAAGGGATACATGTGGTTTGGTACAGACAACGGATTGTGCCGTTTTGACGGATACGATGTCAGAACCTATTATAATCCCTTTACGACTGTAGACCAGTTTGTGAGCGCCCTTACTGCTTGCGAAGAAGGACTGCTGGTAGGTTGCAATAATGGAGCCTATCTGTTCTCTAATGCAACCGACCAATTCCAGAAACTGAGTGATAAGATTACGGCGCCTGTCCTTAATTTTTCGCTTGACGGCGATCAGAATGTTTGGATTTCTACTAGCGGACAGGGCGTGTTCAGATACAATCGGACTACTCACGAACTGCATCAGTATCCGATGAAGAATATTCAGGGTAAAGTGAAAAGTACGCTGGTTGATGCCAACAACCAGGTATGGATGCTCTGTAACCAGGGTGAAGCCAGCATCTATCATCTCAACAAGTCGACCGACCAGTTTGAAGCATTCCCTCTGAAGGGCGATGCAACCATGTTTCACGGCATGGCGATGCTGGCTACTCCCGATGGCAATGTTTATGTCGGAACCTGGGAAAACGGACTTTACAAGCTCAACGCCGATGGTAGTGCCGAACAGCTCATCAGCGGAACCTTGAGTAATGCTGTTCATCATATCCATCAGCTTTACTGCAACGACAACAAGTCTCTTCTCATAGCCAGCGATGATGGATTGGTGCAGTATGACATTCAGAACCGTATCTGGCACATGTTGTCGGAAGTCAACAATCCGAGCCGGAGTACGAGCGAGCGCTTTGTTTATGGTATAGCGGATGATAATGAAGGTGGCATTTGGGTATCTACTTACTATGGTGGTGTGAATTATCTTCCTTCTACGAGTTTTGAAGAGCGTTTCCATGCTTATTCTGCCCGTCTGGGCGGATTGCGCGGTAATGTGGTAGGAAGATTCTTCGAAGACCATCAGCATCGCATCTGGATAGCTACGGATGATGCGGGACTCGACTGCTTTAATCCCCAGACCAACAGTTTTGTTTCTTATCCGGGCAAGGCGGCTATGGGCAAGTATAATGTTCATGCGCTCTTTGCTGATGAAAATAATCTGTGGGTAGGAACCTATGGCAATGGTGTCATCAGAATGAATATGGCTACCGGAGCGCAGCAGGTTTTCCTGACCGATGGAATGGCTTCGGGCGGTAATGCCTATTGTATTTATCGCGACCGGAAAAAACGGCTCTGGGCGGCTACGATGGATGGTGCCAACCTCTTCGATGAAGGACAGCAGAAGTTCAGCAAAATCAAGTCGTTCAAGTCGCTTACCATCGATATCAAGGAAGATCCTCAGGGCAACGTATGGTTTGCTACCCAGGGAGGCGGCTTGTGGCGCTTGGACAAGAATAATGCCTGGAAACAGTATAAATATGTAGAGAATGATTCTACTTCGCTGGTGAGTGATCAGGTAAACTGTCTGGCTATCGGCGAAAAGGGGCAGCTCTATGTCGCAACCAGCGAAGGACTTTGCGAATTTCTGCCTTCAAAAGGTATATTCCGCCGAATCTCCATCGATGCGCCTAGTCAGGATTTCACGAGTCTTGTCATTTCGCAGGGAGTAATGTGGATTTCTACCAGCAAGGGAATTGTGAAATATACGCCGGGTGAACCTGTCCAGCTGTTCAATAAATATGATGGACTCACTTGCGACCAGTTTATGCCAAACGCCGGACTCCTGGCTTCTGATGGCAGAATCTATTTCGGTTCTACAAGAGGTTTCAACTGCTTCTATCCATATCTCGTCAAGATCAACCAGGTAGCTCCTCCTGTAGCAATCACCTCGGTAGAACTCTTCGGTCAGCCGATAGAGGCGGGTAGCGACCAGCTGGAGAAATCTCTGAGTCATGCAGCAGAACTCAATCTGTCTCATAACGAGAATACCATCAATATCTCGTTTGCCGCCCTGAGCTATGTATCGCCTGAGAAGAACCAGTATGCTTACAAACTTGAGGGAGTAGACAAGGATTGGATTTATACCCACGAGCATCGTGCCAACTATACCAATCTTCCTGCCGGAACCTATACCTTCCTGGTTAAGGCAACCAATAATGATGGTGTATGGTCGAAGAATGAGGCAAAACTGAAGATTGTGGTTCATCCGCCGTTCTGGTGGTCTCTGCCAGCCAAGATTCTGTATCTTCTGCTCATCGGTTACGCAATCTACTGGTTCATGCAGAGCCGGTTGAAACGTGAGAAACTCCGTCATCAGGAAGAACTCGACCAGTTGGAACTCAAGCAGGATCAGGAGATGAGAGATGCCCGCCTGCAGTTCTTCACGATGATTGCCCATGAAATCCGTACGCCGGTAACGCTTATCATCGGACCTTTGGAGAGTCTGAAAGAGCATTGGAAACAGGTTTCCGGAAAACTTTCCGATGGTGAGACTATCACGCAGACGCTTTCTGTTATCGACCGTAACGCCCAGCGTTTGCTCTTGCTCGTCAATCAGCTGCTCGATTTCAACAAAGTGCAGCAGAAGGGCATGCAGGTTCATTTCCGTTTGAACAACATTTCGAAGCTGATGCATGCTGTGGCAGAGCGCTTTGCTCCTACCTTCGAGCAGAAAAGCATCCGTCTTGATGTAGATTATCCAGCCCATGAGCTCGTGGCGATGATTGACCAGGAGGCCATTACCAAGGTTATCAGCAATCTGATGAGCAACGCCTTGAAGTATACCGAGGATTATGTGCGCTTGTCCTGTCGCCTGCTGGAGAATGGAACCCATTTCCGCATAGAGGTGGAAGACAACGGATTGGGAATCAGTCCTGACGAAAAGGAGAAAATCTTCGGAGCTTTCTATCAGGCACGCGACAACAAACCGGGAACCGGAATCGGTCTCAACATCGTGAAGAATCTCGTTGAGGCTCATCATGGTATGGTTGAAGTAGAATCTGCAGTAGGTAAGGGATCTACCTTTATCGTAACCTTGCCGCTCAACCAGATGGATGCTGTGGTAGAGAAGGCGGATGAAATGGTGAAGGAAGAAGAAACTGTTGCTGAGGAAAATCTGCTGACAGATGAAACTCCAGTTGAGCAAGGTTCTCAAAAGGCAGGCGTTGCTGTTGCCAGTCCGCTTCGTGAACCGGCAAAACCGGTGATGCTGATTGTGGATGATGATGAAGACATGCGCCAGTTTGTGAAGGCTCATTTCGAAAAGATGTATACGGTTTATACCGCCGACAACGGAAAGGATGCGCTCCGTAAACTGGAGAAACATCCGGTTTCGCTCATCATAAGCGACTGGATGATGCCAGAGATGGACGGTCCGGAGTTCTGCCGTAGGGTGCGTGAAAATTCTGAATATTCTCATCTGCCGTTCGTGATGCTTACGGCAAAGACCGATGATGCGGCGAAGACGGAGAGTATGAACTGTGGAGCCGATGTCTACATAGAAAAGCCGTTCTCGATGAAGTATCTTGAGGCAAGCGTAAGACAGCTTCTTGAGATGCGCCGTCTGTTGAGGAGTAAGTTCTCTCATACTCCGCTTGAGCCGATAGCAGAGATAGCTCAAACTCAGGTTGATAATGCGTTCCTGGAACGAATGTCTCGCATCATCGAAGAGAATGTGGCGAATCCGGAACTCAACGTGGCGTTCCTTGCCGAAAAGATGGGCATAAGCCGCTCTTCGCTCTTTAATAAGATTCGCGGTCTTGCCGATGTTACGCCAAACGAGATGATCCAGCTCGTGAAACTGAAGAAGGGCGCAAAGCTCCTGAAAGAAGGAAACTACCGCATCAGCGAAATCAGCTATATGGTAGGTTTCAGCAGTCCTAGCTATTTTGCCAAGTGCTTCCAGAAGCAGTTTGGCGTCAAGCCGATGGATTTCGTAGCTGCGGAATCGTAGGATAGAAAAACTTATTCGGATAGAATAAAAAATCGCCTGGGTGCTCAGATGCATCCAGGCGATTGTCTTATTTGTAAAAAGCCTATTCTTTATTTCTTTGTGGCTCTGATAAAGAAACCGATGAGGCAGATGTAAGCCAGGAGCGAACAAACCTCAGACATCGGATTAACCCACCAGCTGTCGGCGATACTTACCTCGATGCCGCCAAACTTCAGAAGGGCGCTAACCACACCCATCAGGGCTCCACCGGCGATGAAGCCGCTGGCGATGAGCGTTCCCTTCTCACCACGTTCGCTGTTCACCTTGGCATCCTTGCTGCGCGAAGTAACATACCAGTTGATGGCTCCACCCACGAGCAGAGGAACGTTCAGTTCCAGCGGAATAAACATACCCAGCGCGAAAGCCAGGGCAGGAATCTTGAAATAAGTCAGCACGATAGCTATCACGGCTCCGATGCCATAGAGCACCCAAGGAGCTCCCACGCCATTCATCAAAGGGTCGATAACCGCAGCCATCGCATTAGCCTGAGGAGCTGCAAGCGAACCCGATGCGAAACCGTAAGTCTCGTTGAGCAGCATCATCACGCCGCCCACGGTAGCCGCACTCACCAGGGTACCGAGGAATTTCCATCCCTCCTGTTTCTTAGGAGTTGTTCCCAGCCAGTAACCAATCTTCAGGTCGGTAATAAACGAACCTGCTACCGAGAGGGCTGTACAAACCACACCACCCATAATCAGGGCAGCCAGCATGCCGCCAGGACCTTTCAGACCGACAGCCACCATCACCACAGAGGCGAAGATGAGCGTCATCAGGGTCATTCCCGAAACAGGGTTTGAACCCACGATGGCGATGGCATTAGCCGCTACGGTAGTAAAGAGGAAGGCGATGGCAGCCACGAGCAGAATGGCGATAATGGCGAAGAGAAGGTTGCCATCCATCACGCCAAACCAGAAGAAGAGGAAGGTTACGAGGATGGTAACAAGCGAACCGATAGCGATAATCTTGAAAGAGATGTCGCGCTGGGTACGCTTCACGTTCTCATCCACATCGCTCTTGCCCTTCAGCTCCTTGGCAGCCAGACCTACGGCACTCTTGATGATGCCCCAGCTCTTGATGATGCCGATAATACCTGCCATGGCGATACCGCCGATACCGATGCTGCGGGCGTAGGCACGGAAGATTTCCTCCGGACTCATGGCCCCCACGGTCTTCACGATGCTAGGATCCCAGGCGCTCAGCACGCTATCATGGAAGATAACGCTCATGCCCGGAACAATCAGCCACCATACTACGAGCGAACCCAGACAGGTGAAGAAGGCATACTTCAGACCGATGATGTAACCCAGACCTAATACGGCAGCACCTGTGTTTACCTTAAATACGAGCTTAGCCTTGTCAGCCAGGTCGCATCCCAGACTTACCACACGCGATGTGAAATTCTCGTTCCACCATCCCAGGCTGGCTACGATAAAGTCGTAAAGACCACCCACCAGTCCGGCTATGAGCAGCGGCTTAGCCTGGTCGCCTCCCTTGGCTCCGCTCACCAGTACCTGCGTGGTAGCCGTAGCCTCAGGGAACGGATACTTGCCGTGCATATCGCTTACGAAGTACTTGCGGAAAGGAATAAGGAAAAGGATTCCCAAGACTCCTCCCAAGGCCGAAGCCATGAAGATCTTCATAAACGAAGTAGTCATCTCCGGATATTTAGCCTGCAGGATGTAGATGGCTGGCAGGGTAAAGATGGCTCCTGCCACCACAGCACCCGAACAGGCTCCGATGCTCTGGATGATGACATTCTCGCCCAGCGCCTTGCTACGCTTGGTAGCGGTACTTACGCCCACGGCGATGATGGCGATAGGGATGGCTGCTTCGAACACCTGACCCACCTTCAAGCCCAGATAAGCTGCGGCGGCAGAGAAGATGACTGCCATCACGATTCCCCATGTAACCGACCATCCGTTCACCTCAGGATAAACCTTGTCAGGCGACATCAGCGGCTTATATTCCTCCCCGTCTTTCAGTTCGCGGAATGCGTTCTCGGGGAGTTGCAAATTGTCTTTTTCTTCCATTATTTCTCAATTCTGATGATATACTCACTCATGAAACTTGCACCTGGCTGCAGACGGTTCATCAGATACTTGTCCTTAAACTCGCCATCATATTCAGCCCAGTCGCTCAAACCATACCATGGCTCGATGCAGATGAATGGAGCGTGCTTGCCTGTTGGGTTCCAGATACCTACGGCTGGAGTCTTGAACTCGAGGGTTACATGAGGTTCGCCCTGCTCGTTGAGAATGCTCACCTGCTTAACCTGACTCTTGTCGAAGATAACAGCATCTTCTGCGAAAGTCTCCTCGTTTACTTCCCAGATACCCTTGTCGGTTTCTACGGTTTCCTTAGCCTGACGGTCGATGCATCCGCCTACGTTACCATAGAGACGAACAGGAGCCTCGTTGTCGAGTTTCAGGATAGCCTTCATTTCTTCGCCCTTCTTGCAGCCAGGAACCATGAATGCTGGGTGACCGCCAATCTGGAAGAAGATTTCCTTGTCGTCGGTATTCTCTACGTGCCAGATGACATGAATCTCGTTGCCCTGCAGGCGGTAAGAGATGGCAAGGTTGAAGTGGTAAGGATAGTTCTTCTGAGTCTCTTCGTTGTCGATGAGCGCGAAGGTGAGGCGGTCGGCAGTCTTGCCAACGAGTTTGAACTCTGTATCGCGTGCGAAACCATGGCGAGGAAGGTGATACTCCTTGCCCTCTGTGCGATAAGTGTCTTTCCACAATCCGCATACGATAGGGAAGAGGATAGGAGAGTGGCGGTTCCAGTATTTCTCGTCGCCATCCCAGAGATATTCATTACCATTAGCATCCTTGATGCTCTGAAGTTCTGCTCCGAGAGATGAAATCTCAAGTGTGAGCTGATCATTCTTAATCTGTTCCATTGTTATTAATTCTTTTGTTTAGTTTTTAATGTTTCATCTGATTATCTTTTTTCAAAGATATTGCAAAGGTACAATTTATTTTCGTAAAGCACAAGAAAAGAGCGTTTTTTCTCAGATATTACAATATATTTATACGATTTTGTTAGCTTATCTCGAATATTTGCTGTAACTTTGTAGCCCGAAATAGATAGATAACAAGAAGTATAAGAAAAAAATAGTATTTAATCTAATGACAAGCAGTAATAAAGTTAAAGGCTTTGCGGCGGGCATTGTTGCCGCAGTATGTTATGGTACCAATCCTTTGGGCACGCTCGAACTCTATGGCGACGGATTCAATTCCAGTTCTGTACTCATCTATCGTTATCTCTTGGCGGTACTGATGTTTGCCGTGGTGATGTTGTTCCGCAAGGAGAGTTTCAAGGTGAAGTGGGGACATCTGATTCGTCTTGGCGTGCTGGGCTGCATGTTTTCGCTCTCATCAGCTACGCTTTATGTCAGTTTCCATTATATGGCGGCAGGTATTGCCAGCACCATCCTCTTCGTTTATCCTATTATGACAGCCATCCTGATGACAGTCTTCTTCCACGAGAAGGTAACGTGGTCTACCTCGCTTGCTATTCTTCTGGCGGTATCGGGAGTAGGATTGCTCTATCAGGGCGATGGAAACGATAAGTTGAGCACGGCGGGTTTTGCCCTCGTCATGTGTTCATCCCTGCTCTATGCCCTTTACATCATCTCCATCAACCAATGGAAGAATCCGGGCATGTCGAACATCAAGTTTACCTTTTATATATTAGTCTTCGGACTGCTTACGATGTTTGTCTATTCGTTTATTGCAGGCGAGCCGATACAGATGCTTCAAACGCCTAAACAATGGCTCTGTGCTGCCCAGCTGGCTTTGTTGCCAACGGTATTGTCGCTCTTCTTCATGACCATCTCCATCAATCTCATCGGCAGCACGCCAGCCGCCATCATGGGAGCCTTGGAGCCGGTAACAGCCGTCATCATCGGCGTCTGCGTCTTCGGTGAGAGTTTCTCTCTGCAGCTGGCGATAGGTATCCTCGCTATCCTGGCTGGCGTAACGATTATCATCGCAAGAAAGAAAGGGTAAAAAGGCTGTTTAAAGGTAAAAAGGTAAAAAAGTAAAAAGGTAAAAAACCTAGCGGGGTTGCGTGTCATCCCTCTGGTTCCCGTTCCCAGCGATTCCATCGCTGGTCCCCATAAAGGTAAGAAGAAAAAATCCTCGCTCGAAAAAGAACTCGAACGAGGATTTTTTATCTGTTCTAGCCGCAAGCAAATAGGCTCGCAAGCCCGCATGACGTTAAGATGATTATCTCAGGATATCCTTCAGGGCAAAGTTGGCGAGGATGCTGGTGCTCTGGCTCAGCATGCGGATGAACTCCTGGGCTGAGTTTTTCATGTAAGCATCTTTCAGAATGTGGATGCAGCCATCCATTTCGTTGTCGGCAGCATCGATAGGAATCGCCTTCATGCCGTTCTGTAGAATGGTGGTCGATTCGGAGAGAATGGTCACCAGATTGCTGCGGCTCAGAAGGTCGAAGATGATGTTTACATTATTCACCTCTACCATAATCTTGTAATTCAAATCTTTGCCCTCTACCATGTGATCAAAGGCGTTGCGTGCCTGCAGACCCTTGCAAGGAAGGATGAGGTCGTAACGCTCCAGATCGGAAAGCTTGACCGATGAAAGGCGCGCAAGCGGATGATTCACGTTCACGATGGCAGCAAGACGGTTGCTGAAAATAGCTCGGCTGTCTACCGCCTTCTCGTTCTTTAGAGGCTTGAAAGCCAGAACGAGGTCGAGTTCGCGCTTCTTCAGTCCGTCCATCAGTTCCTGCATGGTGCGGTATTGGATGTTGAGCTTTACATGAGGATAGGCGTGGAGAAAGGCGATGAGCGTCTCGGACATGATGTTGCTGAAGGAGAACGTTACGCCGATGTTCAGTTCGCCTGTAAGCATTTCCTTCAGATCGTTCATGTGGTCTACACAGGCTTCGGCAGAATTGACCGCGTTTTGGGCGTAAGGTCTCAATTCCTTGCCCGCCTCTGTGAGGTAAACCTCATGAGAATTGCGCTCGAAGAGAGGCAGACCTATCTCCTGTTCCAGATGCGAAATCTGCTGTGAGAGGGTACTCTGGGTGATGTATAACTTACGCGAAGCTTCTGAGAAGTTGAGCGTCTCGGCTACCTTCAAGAAATATTTCAGTTGTCGTATTTCCATATTGTTCCTTTATTGAAGCTATCGGCTATAGAAATAACCGATAGCTAAATTTGGGTGCAAAGATAAAACATTTATTTTAATATCCTCTTTTTTTGAAGAATAAAATGATGTTTTATCGCATCTCTACTTCTTTTTATCCGGTTATCATCCGATGAAAATCAGATTTCCAACCAGATGATTATTTGATTTCTACTTCGTGCAAATCTACGAATTCGCCATTCTTCTTCTTTCTTTCTACCAGCATGGCAAGCAGCTTGCGCTTGCGGTTGTCGGCGATGAAGCGGCGAAAGAATACGTTTGGAATTGCCACACCCAGGGCGATGCAGATGATGGCGAGCGAAGCCTTGATGAGGTTGTTCATACCTACGGTTACTTCGCCTACCACGCCATGCATGTCGATGAAGGCAAACAGGGCGCGATACATCAGAACTCCCGGTACCATTGGGATGACGCTAGGAATGGTGATGCATTGGTGAGGGGTATGGAACCAATGGCGCGCCTTGATCACGATGATGCTGATGAGCGCAGAACCGGCAAGCGAACCGATGCTCAGACCCATGTCGAGACCGATGTTGCCGTTAGATGGACCCAGATTGACGAAATTGCGGAAGCAAACGGCGATGATACCGCCCACAGCTACAACCGGCAACAGACGGCGAGGTATGCTGAAGATGGTAGAGAAGCCCATGGCCGATACGGCAGCTGCGATGGCAAACTCCCAGTATTCGTGATGAGGAGTCATCGTAAGATCCTTCACGAAGTTGTCGATGTGGCAAACCTGGATGGCGAAGGCGATACCGAACGCCATCGCGAAGATCATCAGCAGGGTGTTCAGGGCACGAACCATTCCCACCTCAATATATCCGTCGAGCATATCGCACACAAAGTTGATGAGTGGAACTCCCGGCACGATGAAGAGGGCACACGCCATCAGCGGATGCCATGGGGTATCTGAATGCATGAAGGCTGGAAGCGCTTCGGCAATCGATGGGTTGAGCGAAAGGAATGAGGTCAACCAGGCTATCAGAGTGGCTACGAAAGCCGAAATGCCGATGGCTACATAGTTGTTGCAGCCCTTGGTTGGCAAGAACATTCTCAGGCGGAAACCCAGAATGGCTGCAAGCGAACAGAAGAAGAAGGCTGGCCAGTCGCAACCGAACTGGATGCAGAATCCGCCGCAGGCAAAACCGCCGCCGATGGCTACCTGCCAAGGGGTGAAGCTGCGTGGGGTGGCCTTGATGTCGTTCAGGGCCTGCTCATACTGTTCGAGTGAATAGTTATCCTTGATGGCCTTCCAGGTGAGCTTACTTACCTGGGAAATAGAGGTGAGGTTGATACCATGCTTCTCGCATCTCTGGAACTTGGAGAAGGAATGCTCCTCGTCGCTATAGTTTACCATCAGCACGTTCCAGTTGATGTAAAGGTGCATGTATCGCTCGTCGAGACCGAGGAAAGCTGCTGCACGCTTCATGGTTCGCATGATGCGGGATGTGTCGGCAGCACTCTCCATGAGAATGCTACCGGTACGTAATAATAAGTCGAGTTTTCTTCTGAGTTCTGATTCTGCTATTTCCTTGCAGTTGCAGTTATCTTCTACGCAAGCGCAGGTTTTCAATTCTTTTTCTGTCATATATGTTTATCCAAATACAAAAATAATAATCTGAATGGTTACAATTCTGAGGAACATGGCGAATGGATATACATTCGCATAGCCTACTGTTGGCGCATCTGCCGAAGTCTGCTCACGTACGTAAGCCAGGGCAGAAGGGTTGGTGTTGGCACCTGCCAATACGCCGAGTAATGTATAATAATTGATGTGGAACACGAGCTTGCCGATGATGCCGCCCAGAATGATTGGTATCATGGTGATGGCGATGCCGTAGAGTATCCAGGTCAGTCCGCTTTCTGATGCTACGGTCTGGATAAACTGTTCGCCTGTGCCGAGACCCACGCAAGCCAGGAAGATGCAGATTCCGATTTCGCGCAGCATCAGGTTGGCTGAAATGGTATTGTAGGTAACGAGGTTGTATTTCGGTCCGAAATAACCTATCAGAATGGCTACTACCAATGGGCCGCCGGTAAGTCCGAGACGCAGATTCTCGTTGATGCCTGGGATGAAGAACGGAATGTTGGCTACGATACAACCCAGCATGATGCCCAGGAAGATTGGGATGAGGTTAGGGTAGTTCAGACGCTTCATCTGGTTACCCAGCACCTTCTCGGTATGAGCGATGGCGAGCTCCTTGCCCACTACGGTTACGCGGTCGCCCAACTGGAGTTTCAGGTCTGGGGTTGCGATGAGGTCTACACCATTTCTGTTTACGCGGGTAATGTTGGCGCCAAGGTTGCTTCTAATCTGCAACTGGCTGATGCTCTTGCCGTTGATGCCCGGTTTGGTAATCAGAATTCGGCGGTTGATGAGTTCGCTGCTGAATTCCTCGTCCTTTACGTCAACCTTCTCGCCGAGCAGGGCGATGATAGGTTCTTCTACGGTAGGATGAGCCACAATCTGCAGAATGTCGCCCTCTTCTATCACGGTCTGTCCGTTAACTACCTCGTTCTGGCGTTCGCCGTTGTTACGGATAATCTTGGAAACCATGAAGTCGCGCTTCAGGAGATAGCGGATCTGCTTGACGGTATCTTTGAAAACCATCTGGTTAGAAACCTTTACGGCGAAGGTGTTCAGGGTCATCGCTTCAAGATGTCCCTTGCCTCGCTTAGCTTCATCCTCTTCCTTCTGCTTGTCTACGCGTAGCGCGAACCTTAATATAATGAAACTGAGGATAACGCCAAGCACACCCATAGGATAGGCGATGGCATAGCCGGCTGCGATGGATGGGGCGTCGATGTGGCGCAGGTCGCTGAATGCCTGCTGGGCTGCACCCAATCCAGGAGTGTTGGTTACGGCACCCGAAAGGATACCTGCCATAGAGGTGATGGATGTTCCCGAAAATGAGAAGATGACTAAGGTAGTAATGATACTCAGGGCCACAACGATCATGCTGAGCAGGTTGAGACTCTTGCCGCCGTTCTTGAACGAAGCGAAGAAGCCCGGACCTACCTCCAGACCGATAGAGTAGACAAAGAGGATCAAGCCAAATTCCTTGAGGAAGTGGAGCAGATGCTCGTCAAGGTTGAGAGAGAAATGTCCAAAGATAAGACCGATGAACAGAATCCAAGCCAAGCCCAGGGAAACACCTTTTACTCTGAGCTTACCTAAACACAAACCCAAGGCGATGACCAGCGAAAGAATCATCACAGAGTGGGCTACTCCGCCTCCCCAAAGGTCTGGGAAGCCATAAAATAGATTTTTTAAAATCTCCATTTTTCTTTATCTATTAATGTAAATACTGAATTTTCAAAAACATTCTTTCTTATCGATTTCTGAAATCGATTGCAAAGGTATAGATAAAAACGAAAGCAAAACTCGTTTTATGTTTAAAAGCTACGAATGCGGCTATAAGTGTTTTCTATAGCGAAAATAGGCTTTGCGGGCTTTTCTTTTCTCTTTCTCATGCATTTCTAGCCCTTTCTATGCTCATTATATCAGTTTTTTTTCGTAATTTTGCAACCGGATTATTATAAACAGGAAAGAATATGCTGAATATTGACGAAATAAAGGATAAGAGAATTGCCGTGCTCCTTTCGGGTGGCGTCGACAGTTCGGTTGTGGTTTGGGAGTTTGCCCAGCTGGGCCTGCATCCTGATTGCTTCTACATCAAGATTGGTCCTGAGGAGAAAGAGGAGTGGGACTGCTCTTCGGAGGAGGACCTGGAGATGGCTACGGCTGTGGCTAGAAAGTATGGGTGCAAGCTGCAAGTGGTTGACTGCCATCATGAATATTGGAACAAGGTAACCCGTTATACGATGGAGAAGGTGAAGGCTGGTTTTACGCCTAATCCGGATGTAATGTGCAACCGCTTGATTAAGTTTGGCGCCTTCGATGAGAAGATGGGGCACAACTACGACCTCATCGCCACGGGGCATTATGCGCAGACCGAAACGGATGAAAATGGCGATAAATGGCTTGTCACGAGTCCTGATCCTGTGAAAGACCAGACCGATTTCCTGGCTCAGATAGAGAGCTGGCAATTGAAAAAAGCGATTTTCCCTATCGGCCATCATATCAAGAATGAGGTTCGCGAGATAGCCGAGGAGGAGCATCTGATAAATGCCAAGCGCAAGGACAGTCAGGGAATCTGCTTCCTGGGACAGATAAATTATAATGATTATATCCGCCGTTATCTGGGCGAGAAACCGGGCGATGTCATAGAGATGGAAACGGGCAAGCGCATAGGCGAGCACAAGGGTTTGTGGTTTCATACCATCGGCCAGCGCAAGGGCTTGGGCTTTGGCGGCGGTCCCTGGTTCGTGATTAAGAAGGATGTAGAGAACAATATCCTGTATGTGAGTCATGGTTATGATCCGCAGTCGGCCTACAAGAAGGATTTTCCTCTCCATGATTTCCATTTCCTCACACGCGAGGTAGCTATGCAGAAGGTAACTTTCAAGATTCGTCATACGCCGGAGTATCATCCTGCTACGATAGAAAAACTGGAAGACGGCCGCTGGATGATTCATTCAGAAGAGGCGATTCATGGTGTGGCTCCCGGCCAGTTCTGTGTAGTTTATGATGAGCATCATCATCGTTGCTATGGCTCGGGCGAGATTACGGTATAAAAAGAAAAAGGGAGTATCATCAGCATTTTTTCATTTGCTGAATACTCCCAATATTTATAATTCTGTTTCAGGCATTTTGCTCGTGGGCATAATTTGCATAGTTGCCCAAAATCTGTTCAATATGGATTACTTCTGGACAAGAATCCCAAGTAAAGCCACCCCCCATGAGATACCAGTTGTTTCTTTCTTTTACTGGGACTTTTTTCATGCTTGGGAATGCAGAGATAGGCATCGTTATGGAACGGCCATCTTGCAGGGTAACTTCAAACTTACCTCTTTTGGGAAAGGATAAAGCCTTTATCTTTGGCTTCACATCCCAATAACCTTCTTTCTGATACATATTCTTACTCTTTTATTTTAATGATTTTTATTGTCTTACCTTTCTTGAACTGCTTCCATTGATGAAGTAATTTAGATTGGTATTTTTCTGCTATCTTAATCACTTCTTTGACCTGCTTATCTGTTAAGTCACCTTGTTTTGCCAATTCTATATTTGGCTCTAACCAAATTTTGCAGAGTTCTTCTGTCCCTCGTTTACCCACATGAACATGAGCTCTGTTTTCATGGAAATCTGTATTGTAAAACAGAAAGTTCCATATTATTTTGGCAGTTATATAGAGAAGTACTTTAGGCATAATTTAATATAATCTTATTGTTTTAACAAATCTATTTGCAAAGATACAAAGTTTTAGCGAAACAATAGCACTTTTATTGATTTATTTCTCTAAAAAATCAAACTGCATAGGAATTTATACTTTTTACCCTTCCCCGATAATGCTGTCCAGCAACTCCTGGCAGGCATCTTCGAGAAGCGTGATAACGAGCTCGAAGTCGCTATAGTCGCCATAATACGGATCGGGAACGGTGGTGTATTCGCGATGGTGGGTCAGAAAATCGGCCATGCGCACTACTTTCTTCCTATCAGACTCTGAAGAAGCCATGGAGGTAATGGCACGGTAGTTTTCGTTGTCCATTACCACGATGGTTTCGAAACGGGCGAAGTCTGACTTCTGAAACTGGCGGGCATGGCTGTTGAAATTGTAGCCATGCTCGGCGCCACATTTGCGCATGCGGCTGTCGGGCAACTGACCTATGTGCCAGCCCCCGATGCCCGCAGAATCTATTTCAAACTCATCCTGAAGCCCTGCTTTTTCTACAAGACTCTTCATGATTCCCTCGGCTGCCGGGGAGCGGCAGATGTTGCCCAGGCAGATAAATAATACGGTATGTTTACCTTTCTTTGTCATGTTGCTAACTTTTTTTGTTTGCAAAGTTAGCATAAATCTCTGTATTATGCAAGATTTTTCTTCATTTTTCTTCCCACAAAGTTCCAGGCAGGCATCTTCTTCAGGGTGCTGCGGATAGGCTGGATGTCCCAGAGCAGGAAGATGATGAGCACGCCGATGCCGATGAGACAGGTTAGTCCGTAGAGCTCGCGGATGCTGATCATCAGCAGGTTGCCGGCATCATAAGGCAGTCCGCGCGACATGTTTTCTGCCATCTGATGGCGAAGTCCGTAGCTGTAGAGTCCGGAGCACATCGCCGACATCGGACCGTTGCGGATGATGCCTGCCATCGTCAGTCCCATGAAGAAATGCTCAAACGGCATCAGCTCTTCCAGATAGATGGTCAACATGCAGAAGAAGATGGCGTTGCCGATGCTTCTGAGGAAGATGGGCAGATAGAGTGCCTCGATGTTGAGTCCCGGGTCGATGAGGAAATACATCATTACGGGATAACATACCATCGTTGCCACGCCTATCGTGAGCAGTCGGGTATATTTCTGATGGAGCACCTTGCACCAGAACAGGCAGAAGAGGCATCCGGCGATAGACCCCACCCATTCTACGAAGTTGAGCACATTGGTGGTAAACGTGCCGAAATGAAGCACGCCGCCCGTAAAGGCTGTCTGCAGCACCTTGGGCGTACTGCCCATAAACTCTACGAAGGCGAAGAGGATGAGCAGGGGGATGAGCCGTTTATACTTCCATGCCGCGGGAGCGATGAAAGGATGACGGATGTGGAGCATGCGCTGGATGCAGAAATAGCCGGTTATGATAAAGAGTACGACATCTATCTGCATGATCTTTGAATCGAGCCAGTTGTAATGCTCGCCGTAGGTGAAGAAGAAGATGAACTCCAGCATCCATGCCGACCAGAGGAAGCATCCCAGATAGTCGAGGCTGATGAAGGGCAGGGGTTTCATGAAGCGGAAGTCGTGGGTGGTGACATACACGATGAGTGCTACCAGCAGCAGGGCGCCTGTCATCGTCCAGTTGATGATGCGCCAATCCTGATATATATAAATAAGGTGTTCGGTAACCCAAGGCGTGAAGAACATGTTTCCCAAAACCACGCTATAGAGCAGGGGGAAGAAGATGGTAAAATCGCGCTTGGGGGTCATCCACAACTGGATGTTGCTCATGCATTCGAAGGTTCCGCAGAGTTTGAAGAAACCTGCTAGGTAAGAGAGTATGCACATCACGGGAACCGAATCGGTCCACATGATGAGGAAATTGCAAGCCGCTATTACCAACGCCGCATTCAGCAGAAGTTGGCGGTTGGTAAAATGAAACTTCATCTTGAAGAGAAGAGGGAATGGCATCGCCACGCCCACTACGTTGAACATGACTATCATGAGCACGTCTTCTCTCATCAAACTGTACTCGCCCATCACCTGGCTCATGGCTCCTCCGTAAATTCCGCCCGACATCTGGAAGATGAAGGCGAAGAGGAGATAAATCCAAGGCTGCAACCGGCGAGGAATATATCCGTTGAACGAAGGGACGTGGAAGGGTCCCTGTAACATAGGAGGTCCTGGCATTTTTTTTAATTAATAATTGATAATTTATAGTTTATAGAACATTCTATTTATAATTTATAGTTGATAGTTTATAGAACATTCTATTTGAGGCGAACCTTGGTTTCTACGTTCAGACCGGCACGGAGCAGGGCTACCTGTTTAGGGTCGTTGTCTGGGGTGAGGGCGATGCGAACCGGTACACGTTGTTCTACCTTGACGAAGTTGCCGGTGGCATTATCTACCGGAATCATGGAGTAGGCGTTGCCGGCAGCTGCTGAGAGTGCCTCTACCTTGCCGTGGAATACTACATCCGGAATGGCATCGGCTGTAAAATCTACCGCCTTGCCCACCTGGATGCCGTCCATCTGGGTTTCACGATAGTTGGCTACTACCCATACATCGTTGTCATCTACGATGCGTGCCAACATCTGTCCTGGCTGAACCAGCTGTCCCTCGTGAATATCTTTCCTGCCCATCACGCCGTCGCAGGTAGCCACGATTACGGTATAAGAAAGGTTCAGACGAGCCAGGTTGAGCTGAGCCTCTGCCACACTCTCGCCGGCACGCGAACCGCCCAGCTGCTGGGTCTGTACGTTGCGAACCGAGGCAGCACTTGCCTTCCGGCTGCTTGCCTGCTCATAACGTGCCTTGGCTCCCAGATAGCGGGCGTAGGCATTATCATATTGCTGGCGGGTAACCGCATCCTTCTTCATCAGGGCTGCAAAACGGTCAAAATCCTGCTTGGCGTTCATCATGTCTACACGTGCCTCTTCGATACCTGCCGAAGCCGTCTGCACGTTGGTAGTGGTGGTTCCCATGCTGGCTGATACAACCGAAGAACCGGCCTTCGAACCGCGCAGACCAGCCTCTGCCTGAGCCACATGCAGGCGAAATTCTGAATCTTCGATAATGACGAGTGTATCCCCCTTCTTCACGTGCTGATAGTCGGAGAAACGGATTTCCTTGATAAATCCTGATACGCGCGTGTTGATAGGCGTAATGTGGCGGTTCACCTGGGCATCATCGGTATAAACCACGTCGCTACCATGATAAAAATGGCTGAAACACCAGCCGATGGCTCCTATAAAACAGAGGATGATAACTACATTATATATTCTCTTGATAATCTTCTTGTTCATAATTTATATTTGTTTTATTGTTTGAAAAAGAACAGACGAATTGGCTTTCCCTTCGGACGCCGAACGTTGTTTCTTCGTTCTTCACTCTTCGTTCTTCACTTCCTAAATTTCTCCCGCTACGTATTTCATGCGGTAATAAGCGTATACGATGTTGATGCGGGCATCTACCTCGCTCAGTTCGGCGTTGAGCTTCAGGTTCGATGCATCCACCATGTCGGTTACCAGCGCCAGCTGACTGAGATAGCGGGCGTTCATCACCTCGTAGTTCTGCTGCGCCAGTTCTACGCTCTTGCGTTGCGTTTCCAGTTCTACGTAGGTTTGCTGATATTGCACGTAGGCAGCCTGTACGCTATTGTTCAGCTGTTCAGCCTGCAGGGCATAACTTTCCTTTGCCTGTCGGGTTTCTACGGCAGCCTGTCTGATGCGCTTGTTGCTCTTGAAGAGCGAACTGAGGCTGTATTTCACGCCTACGCCCACATACCATACGTTCAGATTTTTGTCTATCGGCGGCAACTCGAAGAGGATAGGTCCGTCAAAATTCTCGGCAGCCACCAGCGCCACTTTCGGCAGCAGGTCGCTCTTGGCAATCTTCTCCTTCTGTTCCGCTATTCTGATGGCGTTGCTGCTCTGTTCCAGCAGGGGCGAATTCATCGTGCTTGCCGTCTGCCAGTAAGCTTCGCCATCCTTGGCGTAAGCCTTGTCTGCAATCGTAGCGTCCGGAATAATCTGCATCTCCTGTTCCCCTTTATCTTCCTGGTTCATGCCGAGCGTATTCAGGAGCTGGTGGTTCAGGATACTGCGGTTGTTGCGTAGCGAAGTGAGTCCCAGTTTCAGACTCTCCATCTGCAGTTCGTATCGGGTGATGTCGTTCTTGAGCGCCATTCCCTGGGTTTGTTTCGCCTTGATGTCGGCGATAAGCTGGCGGGTGAGCTCGATGTTTTTTTCATATACCTTGATACGGTTGTCTATCTTGTAGAGGTCCAGATACTGTCCCAGGGCGATGAAGCGAGCCTGCTGACGGGTGAGTTTCACGCCCACCTCTGCCTGCTGCTTGCCCAGTTCGGCGAGGCGGATGCCTGCGTTGATGGCGCCACCAGCATAAACCACCTGCTGTGCCTGGAAGGCGAAATTATTGCCGAAGTGGGGCGATTTCAAACCTTGGGCGTTACTGAAGTCGCGGTCGGTCATCAGGGCGTTTCCGATGTAACTGAAGGAGAGGGATGCATCGAGGTCGGGCAGTTTCTTGCTTTTAGCCGATTCGATACCGATGCTGGCAGCTTCTACGCCCGATTTCGAGGTTCGTAGCGACTTGCTGTTTTCTTCGATTCTTTCGAAGAGTTGGGCGATGGTCATCCTGGTTTGAGCCACAGCCCATAGAGAGCCTCCCCAGATGAGAAGGCCTGCAATCATCATTTTCTTTATCATTCAAAAATCTGTTTTTTATTATTCTTTAAAAATTCCGTTATCTCATGAATTCGGGTGCAAAGGTACGGCGATTTTGGCGAATATCCGTTTTAAATTTTTCGTGCCGCATGGATTTTTTCGGAACAAAAGTTCTTTTTTCTCACATTATTTCCGTATATTTGCACGCAAAAAGCGAATAAAAGGTATTTATGATAGAATTATCAGAACTGAACAGTTATCAGGAGGCCAGTCTTTTCTGCTCCGATTTGAGCGAGTGGCAGGAGGGGCCTCAGGTATTGACCTATGGAGCCATTCTCCTTTGCCGCAAGGGCAGGGCCGTGCTGAATGTGAATTATAAGGATTGGAATCTCTATGAGGGAGCCGTCATCACCCTGTTTCCGAATGATGTGGTAGAGGTGAAGAAGGTGGAGCCTTCTGCTTCCTGCGAGGGAGATGCCTGTGCCGCCATGAATGCTTCTGCCTTCGAAGTGGAGATGCTGAAATATAATCCATCTCTGCTGCGCGAAGCCAGTCTGCAGCTGGAACAGACGGTTTATTCTGCCCTGCGCGAGGACCGATGCCGGCAGGATTCGCCCGTGGTTACCCATATCATCGACAGCATGTTTTCCCTCCTCAGGCTCTATTTCGAGCAGCACGACTGTACCTGTATCTCGCAGCTGGTACTCTATCAGCTCAAGGCTTTCTTCATAGGGTTCCACGAATATCTGCAACGCAATCCGCAGAACTGCCCCGACGAGGTGAAATCTTACAGGGTGAGGGAACTCTTCAACCGCTTCATGATGCTCATGGAACGCGATTACAAGAAATCGAGAGATGTCAACTATTATGCCGAGCAGATGAACATCACCTCCAAGTATCTTTCGAATATCGTGAGGCAGGTAACGGGGCATACACCCAAAATCATCATCGACCAGTATGTGGTGCTCCAGCTGAAGATGCAGCTCAAGCGCTCTGCCCAGAGCATCAAGGAGATGGCATGGGAATATCATTTTGCTGATGCCAGCTTCTTCTGCCGCTATTTCAAGAAACATACCGGAATGACGCCGCAGCAGGTGAGAGAATGAATACAGTAATTATAACATAAAAATTTTCAAAACATGACAACAACACTTATCATATTGGTTATTACGGTAGCCCTGTTCATCTGGGGCAGGGTGAGGGCCGACATCGTGGCGCTTACCGCCCTGGCTGCACTCCTGGTTCTGGGTATCCTGACACCTGCCGAGGCGCTGGCGGGCTTCTCTTCGCCCATCGTCATCATGATGATAGGACTCTTCGTGGTGGGTGGAGCTATCATGCAGACCGGACTTGCCAAGCTTACGGGCAATAAGCTCATGGCGCTCTCGCGCGGCAACGAAGCCATCACCTTCCTGCTCGTAATGCTCGTAACCTCCTTTATCGGCGCCTTCGTGAGCAATACCGGAACGGTGGCCCTCATGATGCCTATCATCATGAGCATAGCTGCGGGCTCGGGCATGCAGTCGTCGCGTTTCCTCATGCCGCTCGCCTTTGCCGGAAGTCTGGGCGGAATGCTTACCCTCATCGGTACGCCGCCCAACCTGGTTATCGATGAAGTATTGACCGAGGGCGGTTATCAGCCGCTTGCCTTCTTCAGCTTCTTCCCTGTGGGCATCATCGTCATCGCCATCGGCATCATTGTGCTCATGCCGCTCAGCAAAATCTTCCTCAGCAAAAAGCAGAGCGGTAAGAAAAAGAAGCAGGGCAAATCGCTTGATGACCTGGTAGACGAATATCAGCTGCTCGATAATCTGCATCGCTACATCGTGCCTAGCCGACGCTCTTCTGCCGTCCTCGACGAGAATGGCGAGCTGATGGATATCGTGGGCAAAACCCTGAAGGATCTGAGCATCCAGAAGAAATATGGCGTGAGTATCATCGAGATAAGAAACGAGAAAAAATCACGACTGGGACTGGTGAAGGATGTGAGCCAGAACATGGCGAAGAGCAGCAGCACCATTCAGGTTCACGATACCTTATATATAATAGGTGAGGAGGAGAAGATGAAACGCTTTGCCAGCGATTACGGTCTCAGGAAGATGAAGGATGTGAAGATTGATTTCTACGACCTGGGACTGACCGAAATCGTGGTGATGCCTACGTCTAATTTTGCCGGTCTGCGCATAGGCGATGCCAACCTGCGCAAGCGTTTCGGCATCAACGTGCTGGGCGTAAAGCGGGGCGATGAATATATTACCGACAATCTGATAGCCACCAAGCTGCATGTGGGCGATATGCTCCTGGTGCAGGGCGAATGGACCAATCTGGCTCATCTGGCTACCGATACGAGCAACTGGGTGGTTATCGACCAGCCAGAGAAGACTGCAGACAAGGTGCTCTTGGATTATAAGGCGCCTGTGGCGGCTGCCATCATGCTGCTGATGATTGCGATGATGGTATTCGATTTCATTCCTGTGGCTCCGGTCACGGCGGTCATCATCGCCGGACTGCTGACCGTCTTTGCCGGATGTTTCCGGAATGTGGAGGCGGCTTACAAGACCATCAACTGGGAGAGCATCGTGCTGATAGCCGCCATGATGCCGATGTCTACGGCGCTTGAGAAGACGGGTGCTTCTGCCTTGGTTTCTCAGGGGCTGGTAGAGAGTTTGGGTTCGATGGGACCTACAGCTCTCTTGGCAGGTATCTACTTCACCACTTCTCTGATGACGATGTTTATCAGCAATACAGCTACGGCTGTGCTGATGGCTCCTATTGCCCTGGTGGCGGCCCAGCAGGTAGGTGTGAGTCCTTATTCCTTCCTCTTTGCGGTTACGTTGGGCGCCAGCATGTGCTTTGCCTCTCCGTTCTCCACGCCTCCTAATGCGCTGGTGATGAAGGCGGGTGGCTATACGTTTATGGATTACGTGAAGGTAGGTTTGCCGTTGCAGATTATCATCGGCGTTGTGATGACCTTCGTTCTTCCGCTTCTGTTTCCTTACTAAGGATTTTTGATATCAAAATAAAAGCCCCTGATGTTTTTCCCGCATTGGGGGTTCTTTTTTTATCGGGTTAAATCAGGCCTTTTTATTTTCCCAATTAGGGAGATTTTTTTCTCCAACTGGGCTAGTGATTTTGCGCGCTTTCTGAATCACGATGCAAAGATACGAAATCCCGTTTTGTCAGTTGTGCGATAGCGTGCGATGCCGTGCGATAGCGGAACATTTTTCTCCAATCTCTTTTCTTCGTGTTCACGGAAGTTGGGACAGATAGTTTCAGCGATGTTGGACAGTTGTTCCTTAATTATAGCCCGAATCGGCAACAAGATAGGTCTTAATACGGTATGATTTCCCCTAATTGAGGGCGGAATACTGAAAAATAGCTCCATTTATCTCCACTTCGAGTATCGGGAAGAGCATCGGAAATAAGGGTTCCTGCATGTCTTTTGATGCCTGAGAGAGCAAAAGTTGCACCTATTCGATGCCTTTTCCCGGCTTTTTCATCGTCGGAGCGGTTGAAATGGGGATATTGTACTTCAAATTCTTAGTCTCTATTTCTACATAATTTATTGATTATGAGCCTTTTAGAGAGAAGTGGGGTTGGGCGGAGCGTTCCAGTTCCAGTTGTTCCAATTAATTTTTTGAGCGTTCCATTCTACCTTCTTATATATATAACTATCTATATATTAGGTAGTTATAGAGTCTCTATAAAGGGATATTGTCCTATGAAAACCTATTTGGAACAATTGGAACAACTGGAACGCTTGCCCGAAAATCATTTCTGTTTTGATCCTGTTACCGGCACCTCCGAAGTCCCCATTTCCTCTAGAAGGCCTCGACTCCGTTTTATCAGTTTTTACCCCTGCCGCTGAATGATTTCCTATCTTTGCTGCGTGTTTGAAAAATAACCTTTTCTTATGCCTTTGCAGAGTACCCGGCAAGCATGGACCTACCTTTTATGCCGCAAAGTTAAGATTATTATTTGGAATACGCAAAGTTTTCGGGGCTTTTTCTTGGTGGTTTATCAAAAAATGAGTAGTTTTGTGCTTGAAAATCTGCTCTTTTTTTGATGGAATCATTCGGGAAAGAGAGATTGGAGTGAACGGAAAATTGAAATCATAACGAAAAAAAAAAAAAAGATGAATAAAATTACGATGCTCGGAACGGGAAGTGCTACGGTTTCCCAGATTTATAACACCTGTTTTGTGCTCCAGACTCCCAGCACCCTGATGCTGGTGGATGCGGGCGGAGGAAACGGAATTCTTTCACAGCTGAAGAAGGTGAATGTTCAGATTTCTGATATTCATCACCTCTTCGTTACCCATGCGCATACCGACCACGTGTTGGGTGTGATCTGGGTAATCCGAATGGTGGCACAATGTAAGGGTTACGAGGGATTGCTGCATGTGTATGGAAACGACAAGGTGATGAAGGTGATCAAGACCATCATCGACATGATTCTTGCCAAGAAGCAACTGGCTAAGGTGGCTGAAAGGGTGGTGTTCCATGAGTTGGAAGATGGCGATTGTTTCGAGGTGGGGGATATGAAGCTGGAATGCTTTGATATTCAGTCTACTAAGGAAAAACAGTTCGGATTCCGAGCTGAGCTGCCTTCTTCTGATGAATCGGATAAGCCTTTGGTCTTGGCGTGCCTGGGCGATGAGCCTTATAACGAGCAGAACCGACGCTACATAGTGGGGGCTGACTGGATGATGTGTGAGGCGTTCTGTCTCTATGCCGACCGAGATACGTTCAAGCCTTATGAGAAATGTCACAGTACGGCGCTTGATGCCGGAAAACTGGCGGAGGAACTGGGCGTGAAGAATCTTATCCTGTATCATACGGAGGAGAAAACGCTCGCTAATCGTAAAGAAAATTACACCCGTGAAGCTGCCGAGAACTTCAAGGGTAGAATCTTCGTTCCGGATGATTTGGAGGTGATAGAGCTGTAGTTTTTTATATCCCACAGATTTCACAGATTTACACAGATTTTTGACCTGTACGGTCGGGGATTTCGCAGATTTTTTTGTTTGGATATTTGGGGAATTTTCCTCCCGATTATGACAAGAATGAATCTGTGTAAATCTGTAGTATCTGTGGGACTTTTGAAGTGGCTCACTTTTTCAGTCTTTTTTAATACGCTTCTCCCTGCTCTATTTCTTCCTGCGTAATGCGCTTGCGGTCGATGGCGCGCCAGGCAAAGACGATGTAGGCGAGCACGAACGGGATGAGGAGGGAGACTATCGCCATGGTGCGGAGCGTGAACTCGCTGCTGCAACTGTTGGCGAGAGTGAGCGAACTCTGAAGGTCGATGTTCGACGGATAGTAGGCGGTGTTGTTCCAGCCGGCTATCAGCAGCAGAACCAGCACGGTAAGCATGGTTCCGATGCCCGTAAACCAGATTCCCTTTCTATACTGCACGCTCCTCGATGACTTGAAAATGCCGAAAAGAACGAGTACTACACCTATTAATAATATTACAATCAAGATTGGCATCTCCAGAAGATTGTGAAGATACTTCATGCTCTCAATCGTAATGCCGGAAGAAGAAGTGCTGAATCCATCCTTTACCAGCAATCTGATGAGGAATGGCAGGAAGAACAATAGGAAGAGCAGGGCATTCCATGGCAACTGGCGGGTGCAGCGCTCCTGAATCTGCTGGTGATCGATGTTGTTCTTGATGTAGAGCATGCCCAGAATGCGGGCTAGCATCAGTACGGCAAGTCCCAGCACCACGTTCCATGGGTCGAGCAGGGCATCAAGACCATGACTGGCGTTTGCCCAGCGGCTGATGACGGGTTGCAGACTGTTGGTAATATTGCCCTTGTCTATCAGGAAATTGCTGCCGTTGAAGAAGGTGGCTACGGCTCCGCCAAGAAGCAGCGGACCCACGATGCCGTTGATAATGAGGCAGATCTGAAAGGTCTTCGGTCCAAGAAAATTACCTATCTTGTTCTGGAATTCATAGCTCACGGCTTGAATCACAAACGAGAAAAGGGTAATCATCCACAGCCAGTAGGCTCCGCCGAAACTGGTGCTGTAGAACAGCGGGAACGAGGCGAAGAAGGCTCCGCCGAAGGTGACGAGCGTGGTGAAGGTAAACTCCCACTTTCGCCCCGTAGAGTTGATGATGAGGCGACGCTCTTCTTCCGTTTTTCCCAAACAGAATATCAAGGTGTTGGCTCCCTGTACAAACATGAGAAACACCAGCAGGGCTCCTAATAATGATACGAGGAACCACCAGTATGATTGCAAAAATTCGTATGTCATAATGCTAATGTCATAAAGTTAATTCATAATCTTAAGTTTATCATCTTAAGTTTTTATTCATATTCCGGTCCTTTCTTAATCTGCTTCACCAGGATGCTGATTTCCACGGCAAGCATGGTGGTGAAGAGTGCCAGGAAGATGAAGAAGGTGGTGGCCACGCTGCCTGCCTCGATGTCGGAGATGGCGGCACTTACTGGCAGCAGGTCTTGGATGGTCCAAGGCTGGCGACCGATTTCTGCTACTATCCAGCCCGATTCTGAGGCGATGTAAGCCAGCGGAATCATGATGATGGCGGAAATGAGGAACCATCGGTATTGGGCGATTTCCTTCTTATAAACCAAGAAGAGGCTGAGGGCGAAGAAGAGGATGAGCAGGCTGCCTATTCCCACCATCAGGCGGAAGGCGTAGAAGCAGATCGGGATGCTCGGTACCAGTTCCTTGGCGTCCTTGATGTAACCATATCCGAAGTATTTCATGTTCTCCTTTAAGATAGGGAGCTGGTCTTTCGCCTTCGTTTCGCGATAGGTTTTCAGGGCAACAATCGCCTTCTTGCCCCGGGCTATCTTTTCCTGCACGGATGGTTCCCGGGTGCCATCTTCATGGGTGTACCCCTTGATAATATCGTTTACGCCTGGCACGTAGCCATCGGCTGTGCGGGTGGCTAAGAACGAGAGCATGTTAGGGATGGCGATGCGCATGGCTGGCTCCTGTTCGTTTTCGTAATCGGGCTGCAGGAAGGGGTGAACGGCTGCTATCGCCGTAAGACTTTCGCCGTTTCCACCATTATATAATGCTTCCATCGCAGCCAGTTTCATCGGCTGCACTTGTGCCACCCGATAGGCGGAATTGTCGCCGGTCATCGCAGCCAGCAGGGTGGCGATGAGTCCTACTCCGGCACCCATCTTGATGCTCGCCTTCGCCAGCTGGGTTTCTCTCTTTTTCAGTAGATACCAGCAGCTTACGGCTACTACGAAGGTGGCGCCGATGATCCAGGAGGAAGTAACGGTATGGGTGAACTTGTTGATGGCGAATGGCGAGAGTGCCACATCCATAAACGAAGTCATCTCGAAGCGCATGGTGTCGGGATTAAATTCCTGCCCTACAGGATATTGCATCCAGGCGTTGGCTACGAGAATCCACCAGGCAGAAATGGTGGCGCCAAGTCCCGTGAGCCAGGTGGAGGCAAGGTGGAAGCCCCGGCTCACCTTATCCCAGCCGAAGAACATTACGGCTACGAAGGTGCTCTCCATGAAGAATGCCAGGATGCCTTCGATGGCTAGGGGAGCGCCGAATACGTCGCCCACGAACCAGGAGTAATTGCTCCAGTTGGTGCCGAATTCAAACTCCAGGATGATGCCTGTGGCAACGCCCATGGCGAAGTTCACGCCAAAGAGTTTTTGCCAGAAACGGGTTACGTGCTTCCAGAACGGCTTGTTGGTGCGGTAGTAGCATGTTTCGGCGATGCCCATGATTACTGCCAGTCCCAGGGTGAGGGGCACGAACAGCCAATGGTAGATGGCCGTGAGTGCGAATTGCGCCCTCGACCAGTCGATGGTGGCTGATGTAATGTCTAACAATAGATTTGTCATCATAGTTGAATGGTTTTAGAATTGTTATTATATAATGTTTTTGTATTTCTTTCGATGTGAAGGTTGCGGGGATTCTGAGTCTTATCTGCTCAGAATTTCCTTGGAAACGAAGCCCGCCTTGTCTCCGTTCTTGGCATTCGTATTGATAAAATCTGGAAAGAAAAAGAGCTTGAGCACCAGGAAGATGATGGCAAGCTTGATGAGGATGATGGTCCAGAGCGTCTTGCCCAGGGTCATCTTCCTGAAACCATCGTAATAGAGATGGAAAATCCGGGACAGCAGTCCTTGTTTCATCGGTTTTACATCCGTTTTCATCAGGTTTTTATCCTTTTTCTTCTGCATAAGCACTCCTTCTTTAAAAAATCTGCTGCAAATCTACAATAAAATTATGTAACTACCAAATATTTTCTTGAAAAAGTTACAAAAAGATTATTTTTAGGTATCCCATAAGGGAGTTATTTTAAAGTTTTTCTTTTTTTTTTATGGAATAAGGCTTGCCGTTTCTTCAGAATTCATTATCTTTGCAGAAAAAATGCTGCACTCGGCAATTTGAAAGCAAGCTTTCATTGCGCTCGTTTGCAATTTCTTTGTCCCCTAAAACATAGAAACATTTTAATCAGAAATAATCAGAAGAAATAATGAATATAGAATCTGTTAGAGAGTATTGCCTCTCGCTTCCCCTCGTAACCGAGGCTTTTCCTTTTGATGAGCGGACCTTGGTGTTTCGCATTTTGGGCAAGATCTTTGCCTGTGTTGATCTGGAGCGCCCCGAGTGGGTTACGATGAAATGTAATGCCGATTATGCCCTCGAACTCCGGGAAGTGCATCCCGAAATAGAAGGCGCATGGCATTGGAATAAGAAATACTGGAATCAGGTAAACCTTTATGGCACGCTGGAAGATGATTTCATCCAGGCTCTGATTCGCCACAGTTATTCCGAAGTGATGAAGAAGCTCAAGAAAAAGGAAAAGCTTGAGCATCCTGAAATCATGGAGGTGGTGGAGTAGTTTCTACCACTCCACTTTATCGTTGAGAATCACGCCGTCGGTTGCATCTTCGGCTGTAAAGGTTTCGCCCTTATACTGCACGCAGAGCATCACGAGAGGTTCTGTACCGTTGTTGCGAACAGAGCGCTTGCCGGTTGGTGCTACTCTCACCACGCTTCCCTCCTGAATAGGGAATACCTTGCCATCCACCTGGAACTCGCCCTTGCCGCTGAGGAAGAAATACAGTTCCTCATGGTTCTTGTGGGTGTGGAGGAATCCTGTCTCTGTGCCAGGAGCAAAGCTTTGGAATGAGAACTCACCACCAGTAGCGTTCACGCTCTGACCTCCGAATACCTTTCCGGGAATCTTAATCTCAGGACCCATCTCTAAGGTGTAATCCTTGATTTCACTCATCTTGCCAAAATCTGTGGCTGTGAAGTTTTCAGCCTTTGCAATAATCTTTGTTTCTTTCATCTTGTCTGTTATTTTTAAATGTTTATATTTCTCTTTTTCTTTTTTCTTTCACTTTATGTTATTTCTTTTTGTGAATTTGTGAATACTTCTGTTTTCTGCTTTCATTTCTGAATTGCGCTACAAAGATACAGCGAAAAACTGGTTCCTGCAAGAGGGCACTTGGGGGTAAGATGGTTACTGGGAGGTAACTATTGCGTGGGAATGGGAGTAAGAAAAATGAAGCGTTAACTTAGATTAACTTGGTATGTTTGGTTTCTTTTCGGATATTAGTTACTTTTGTAGCCTATTGCAGAATATTGTAGAGTTTTGCAGAACATTATAGATTTTTGTAGAATATAAAGAAGATAGATTATGGGAAGAATGATAAAAGAAATGGTAGTACAGGACTGTCCTATCCGTAACGTTCTGGCGCGCGTTTGCGACAAGTGGTCTCTACTGGTAATCTACACCCTGAAATATCATCAGGATGGCCCCCTCCGGTTTAATGCCCTGCGTAAGCTGATTCCGGATATTTCGCAGAAAATGCTTACCAGCACGTTAAAATCGTTGGAGGCTGATGGCTACGTTACCCGCAAGGCTTATGCCGAAGTGCCGCCAAGAGTGGAGTATTCTCTCACACCCCGTGCTGAAACCCTTATTCCTATTATGGATCATCTGATAGAATGGGCGCTGGATAACATGGCTGTGATTCTGAAGGATAGGGATAAGGCAGCAGGCTGATTTCCAAGATGAGTTTTCTTGAAGAATATTCCAAGATGAGATTTCCGGAAAATTATTCATTTTTTCTGTAGTTTGGGTAATGCGTGTTTTCGGGAATCTTCGTATCTTTGCACCCAGAAATCATAATTAAAACTGTAAGAAAATGTATATTGAGAAAATAAAGTCACCAGCCGACTTGAAGAAGCTGGATTTGAAGGAACTGCAGGTGGTGGCTGATGAAACCAGACAGGCTGTGCTGAACCGTGTAAGCAAGCATGGCGGTCATGTGGGACCGAACCTGGGATTCGTAGAGGCTACCGTGGCGCTTCACTACGTTTTTGATGCGCCAAAGGATAAGCTCGTGTTTGACGTAAGCCACCAATGTTATCCGCATAAGGTGCTCACCGGACGAGCTGCGGGATTCCTCGGCGATGTGGATGACATGAATGCCATTTCGGGCTATTCTTCTCCTGCCGAATGTCCGGAGTTTGACAATTTCGAGGTGGGGCATACTTCCACTTCCGTGAGTCTTGCCACCGGTTTGCAGAAGGCGCGCGACATCAAGGGAACCGATGAGAACATCATCGCCATTATCGGCGACGGCTCCCTTTCTGGCGGTGAGGCTTTCGAGGGACTGGATGAGGCTTCGGAACTCGGTACGGGCATCATCATCGTGGTGAACGACAACGAAATGTCTATCGCCGAAAATCATGGCGGAATCTACAAGAACTTGCGTGCCCTGCGCCAGAGCAACGGCACCTGCGAGCACAACTGGTTCAAGGCGTGGGGCTTTGAATACAAGTACCTGGAAGAGGGTAACGACATCGAAAAACTCATCCAGGTTTTCGAGAGCGTGAAGGATACGGATAAGCCTACCGTGGTTCACATTCACACAGAGAAAGGTCATGGATTTGCGCCAGCCGTAGCCAATAAGGAGGCTTGGCATTGGGGAATGCCTTTCAATCTGGAAGACGGTTCGCGACCAAGAAGGAATGCCGATGGAACCCTCCCGGAGGTTGCTCCAACAGAGGATTACGGCACATTATTCTCCGACTGGATGCTCAGCGAGATGAAGCAGGATAAGACCCTCATCGCCGTAACCGCCGGTACTCCTACCGCAGGTGGCTTTACTGCCGATAAGCGCCAACTGGCTGGCAAGCAGCACATCGATATGGGAATCGCCGAAGAGCAAGCGGTGGCCATGATTTCGGGAATGGCGAAGGGCGGATTGCATCCTGTCTGGACCGTTTACAGCACCTTTATCCAGCGTACCTACGACCAGATAGCGCAAGACCTCTGCATCAATTCCAACCCAGCCGTAATCAACGTGGTAGGAGGCGGAGTGAACTCGATGAACGACATCACCCACATCTGCCTTTTCGATATTCCGATGCTCTGCAGCATTCCGGGGCTCATCTATCTGGCTCCAACCACCTGCGAGGAGTATTTCGCCATGCTCCGCTGGAGCATTCTGCAGGATAAGAAACCTATCGCCATCCGCGTGCCAAGCAATGGCGTGGTTCATACTTCAGAAGCCGTTGATGCTGAGTATGGCTACGAGGCAAAGTACAAGGTGATGCACCAGGGCGAGAAGGTGGCAGTCATCGCCGCCGGTTCATTCTATCAGAAGGGCGAGAATGTAGTCCGCCTGTTGGCTGATAAGGGTATCGATGCAACGCTCATCAACCCACGTTATCTGAACGAGGTGGATGCCGAAGTGCTGGATAGCCTGAAGGCAAACCATCAGTTGGTGGTAACCTTAGAGGATGGCTCGAAGGATGGCGGATTCGGAGAGCGTATCGCCTCTTACTATGGCACTTCAGAAATGAAGGTGATGGTGGGCGGCATCAGAAAGGGACTCTATGACAGATACGATGTTAAGAAGTTGCTTTCGGATAATCGCCTGCTCGATGAGCAGATTGTGGAAGACATCTTGTTAGTAATTAATGATTAGTTAGTCAGCATAGTTAGTTTTTATTTACCGAGAAATCCAAGCCGGAGAATCATCTCTAGCTTGGATTTCTTCTGTTTTATCATCGAATGTTTGTTTTAATCTTAGTCATCATCCCAGTCATTATCTCAATCATCATCGTCATCATCATCATCCCAATCTCTATCGTGCTTCCACTTCTTCTTGTCGTGCTTCCACTTCTTATCGTGCTTGTGATGCTTGTGATGCTTGCACGGCTTTCCTGGTCCATAAGTTACATGGGTTCCGCCTGGCCATCCCGGTCTTCCGTAGCTGCATTCAGGGCGAGGGCGGCGCTTGTCGTGTCCCCAGTTATGCTTTGGATACTTGGTGTAAATATGGTGAACATACACATGATTCTGCCAGCCGATAGGGCGATAGAAATAGTAAGAGTCCTTGAATCTCTTCCATTGTCTGGCGGTCATCATGCGCTTGAGCTGCTTGTTGCGATAATGCCAGCCGTAGGCATCAATGTCGCGATAGCTGCGGATGCCATTGAGATAATTGAGATTGATGTTCAGGATGCTGTTGCGCTGGGCGCTGCTCAATCCCAGTTCCACCACCATCTTATCTGTGATAAAACGGGCTTCTGCCTGAATATTTGTCAGTCTCTGAGCATTCATAGATGTAATCATCATCCATACTGCTACCAATGTCATAATCATTCTTTTCATAACTGTCTTCTCTTTAAAGGGTTATTACTGCATTTATTTTAATTGAAGAGGCTACTTGGTGCCGCTATCAACTTTTTGATGGTGCAAAGATAGAGAGAATAGCTGAAAACAACAAGGGGAAAACCATAAACCAGCGTATGATTTTCCCTAAAAGCATCGGGGAAACTCCTGTAACAAAATTGTAGCATCTTTTATCTGCTAATTAAAATCCTTGTAACCTCATTGACACATAATACCCCTACCTTTGCACCCGAAATTTAACAGGTATTACCTCGAAAGGGGAAATCTTTAATAAAAGTATTATAGTCAGATAAAGAAAAAATGGAAAAGAAAGTATCGGGTAAGCATAGCAGCATGAATGGCTTTGCTATGATGAAAGGTAGAGTAGCAACTGTAGTTTTGGCTTCGGCTTTATTGTTGGGTGGAGGCTTGACTGCACAGGCTCAAAACGCAGCATTAACAACCTGTTCTCAGAGTGCAGCAACCGCAATTCCGCAGAATCCAAACTGGAAGGCGAATGCTGCCGAATGGCAGAAACTGAAGGGCGAAATCACCCTCTACATGACCAATGACATGGGTCGAAACGGCTACTACGACCAGAAGCCTATCGCCGAACTGATGGGCGAGATGGCGGGCACGGTAGATCCTGAATGCGTACTTGCCGTGGGCGACATCCACCATTTCAATGGCGTGACTTCCACCCAGGATCCTCTGTGGCTTACCAATTACGAATATGTTTATTCTCATCCCGACCTGATGCTCGACTGGTTCCCGGTTTGTGGCAACCATGAGTATCGTGGTAATACTCAGGCTTTTATGGACTACGGCAAGGTGAGCCGCCGCTGGATGATGTCAGCCAAATATTACACCAAGGTGTTTGACCACAAGGGAACTACCATCCGTGTCATCTTCCTCGACACCACACCTCTTATCGATTCTTACCGCAAGAATTCAGAAATCTATCCTGATGCCTGCAAGCAGGATGCTGAGGCTCAGCTTTCATGGCTCGACGAAACCCTGAAGAATGCCAAGGAAGACTGGGTCATCGTGGTAGGCCATCATCCTATCTACGCCTACACCACGAAGAAGGAGAATGAGCGCCTCGACATGCAGAAGCGCCTTCTGCCTATCCTCCATAAATATAATAATGTGGCGATTTATGCCTGCGGCCACATCCACAACTTCCAGCATATCCAGAAGAAGGGCGACAACATCGACTATGTAGTCAATTCCTCTTCATCTCTGGCTCGTCCTGTGAAGCCTATCGATGGCACCGTGTTCTGCAGTCCAGCCGATGGTTTCTCTGTATTTACAGCAGATAAGAAGCAGCTGAGAATGTCGATGATTGACAAGGATGGAAAAATCATCCACACGGTTTTAAAGGTAAAAAAGTAAAAAGGTAAAAAGGTAAAAGAAGCTTTTTTGCGAAAAGAAATGAATGAAGATTTCAATAGCGATATAGATGAAAAGATTTTTACTGAGTGCGGCGCTTCTTGCCGCAGCGACTACCACCATCCAGGCACACACGCTGGATGGTATAGTCAAGGATAACAAAACGGGCGAACCCCTCATCGGAACCGTAATCCGAGTAAAGGAGCTGCCCAACGTGAGTACCACCACCGGACTTGATGGTACTTTCACCCTGCATGAATTGCCTGATAAGGGCAAGGTGACCATCATCGTTTCCTACATGTCGTACAAGACCAGGGAGATGGTGGTGGATGTGGCTAAAGACTTCTCCAAAGATGGAAAAGAGGGAAAGGATGGACAGTTGACCATCGCCATGGAAGAAGACCTGAAGCAGTTGGGCGAAGTGGTGGTTACCGGTCATCGTGAATACCGTAGCGACCGCAGCGCCATAGAAACCGTGAAGAATGCCGGCAACGTGCTCAACGTGATGAGCCAGCAGAGCATCCAGCTTTCGCCTGATGTCAACGTGGCGAGCGTTCTGCAGCGAGTATCGGGTGTAACCATGGAACGTGATGCATCGGGCGAGGCTTCCTACGCCATCCTCCGAGGCATGGACAAGCGCTACAACTACACCCTGGTGAACGGCGTGAAGATTCCTAGTCCGGATGATAAAAACCGTTACATCCCTTTGAATATCTTCCCTTCTGATTTGATGGATCGCCTGGTGGTATCTAAGTCTTTGACGGCTGATATGGAAGGCGATGCAGCCGGCGGCGTGGTTGATATGGTGATGAAGGATGCCCCATCCCGCTTTCAGATTCAGGCGAATGCTGCCATCGGAGCAAGTGATTATTTCTGGAAGGATGGCAGAGATTATCTTACCAGCAACCGCTCTGATTATACAAAGAAATCTCCTTACGAGGCTTTCGGAAAAGACTACAAGGCGCAGATGAGCGATTTCAAGAACGGTCCTGTTCAGTTGAAGAGCCATTCTCTTCCTACTCCTAACTTCATAGGAGGTCTGAGCATCGGCAACCGCTTCTGGAACGACCGCCTGGGCGTGATGCTTGCCGGAAGCGTGCAGAATGTTTTCCGTGGCACAGAGCGCACCTACAATTCCGTAAAGATGGCTTCGGGCGAGCAGGCCATGTACATTTCCAATCTGCAGCATCGCTACTACAGCATCCACGACCTTACCACGGGTGCTCATGCCAAGATAGATTTAACCCTGCCTGGCCATAAACTGGAATGGTACAACATGTATGTGCACACCAATTCCAAGGGCATCAGATACAACAATAGCGTCAATACCGAATACATCGGAGCCGACAGCTACACCCAGGACGATGAGGTGCGCTCTCTCTCAACCACCCAGAGCATCTTCGCCACTAACCTGAAGGGTACGCATCATCTTACCAAGGATTTTACCATAGATTGGTCGGGCGTGTTCTCGCAGGCTAAGGAGGAAGATCCGGACAGAACTTACGTCACCCTGACGAATACCGTGAGCAGAAAAGCCGAGAATGGCGGCGATGCCGTTTCGGGTTCCATCTGGGAAGGCGATAAGAACATCACCAAAACCCTGCCTAAGAGTGCCGAACGCCGATTCCAGCACAACAAGGATACCGACTGGGCGGGTTACATCAACCTCTCTTACGATACCCATTTCGCCAACTCTGTGGAGGCTCTTTGGAAGGCGGGCGCACAGTATCGCAGAAAGGAGCGCAGCAACAGATATTATTCTTACATCTTCAATCCTGCCGACATCTCGCAGCGATTGGATGGCAACGGAATAGACCAGTTTGCTCACATCGATTGGGTTTGTAAGACTCCTTATTCTCAGGCTTCGCAGCTCAACTACGATTCCAAGGAGCACATCGGCGGAGCCTACGCCATGGTAACCCTGAAGAGCGAGGTGGGCGAGCTGAATGCCGGTTTCCGTGCCGAGCATACCAACCAGATTTACACCATGCTCCAGCACTTCCGCAACATGGGACAGGTGGGCGAGCAGAGCTACTGGGATTATCTGCCATCGGCATCCGTCAAGTGGACGCCAACCAAGAAGATGAACGTGCGTCTCTCTTACTATCGCTCCATCAACCGTCCGGGCTTCTACGAGATAGTGCCTTATCAGATTCAGGGCGAGGAGTATCAGGAAAAAGGTAATCCAAACCTGAAGCGTGCCCGCATCGACAACATCGACCTGCGCTGGGAGTGGTTCCCAAGCAAGACGGAACAGATTCTTGCCGGCGTATTCTATAAGTATCTGAAAGACCCTATAGAACAGGTGTTCGTAACATCGGATGGCAAGATTGGAGCCGGAACCGATGCCTATTACATGCCTGATAACTTGGGTAATGCCAAGAACATGGGCTTCGAAATCGACGTAATCAAGTACATCCGCCACTTCGGAGTAAAGGCGAATTATACTTACACCCATTCTGAAATCACCACCTCGAAGCGTGAGTACCAGAAGGGTAGTGCCGAGTATAAGACGGGTGTAACCCAGACCCGTCCGCTGGTTAACCAGGCTCCTCATACCGCCAACATCTCCTTATTATATAAGGATACGGAGCATGGTTGGAATGCGCAGTTGGCCTCTTCCTTCACGGGCACCAAGCTCGCTCTGGTTTCTCCTTTCAAGGATGCCGACCAGTGGGACAAGGCGATGTTCGGTCTCGACCTGAGTGCCGAGAAGCAATTCAAGAACGGCATCTCCATCTTCTTCAAGGCAAACAATCTGCTCGATGCCAAGCGTGAGAGATACTTGAAGACCGTGAACAAGAGCAACCTGGAATATGAGGGCCAGAAGAGCGATAAGACCATCGTGGGAACTTATCAGTATGGCAGAACTTTCCTTCTGGGAGTAAGATACAAACTTTAAAAGGTAAAAAGAGCCTTCCCCCCTTTGCGCCCCCTTTCCCAGCGATGGAATCGCTGGTCCCCAAGTCTTTATATTAAAGTTAAAAAAGAAAAAAGGTAAGAAATGAAAAAGATAAGTACTTTTGCTGCTTTGCTGTTGATGGCAGCAGCTGCAATGTTCTCCACATCTTGCGAGAACGATAATATCAATCCATACGATTACGTGAATAATGGCGGTAATGGAAGTGATGGCAATGAGAACCAGGGTTCTAAGGATGTCATCACAACGAAGGTGGCGGAATATCCTAAAGGCTCTCTGGTTTGGAGCAAGGATACTACCCTCAGCGAGAGCGTGGAGATTCCTGTAGGAACATCGCTCTACATCGAGCCGGGCGTAACTGTTACCTGCAAATCAGAGGTTCAGGTACCGGTAGAAATCGTGGTATTGGGCAATCTCTATTGTCTGGGAACCGCCGAGAAGCCAGTTACCATCACTTCTGATACCAAGAAACCAGCCGATTGGGGCGGCATTATCTGCGGATATAATTCTGAGGAGGTGGTGCTCAACCACGTGGATGTGGCCTATGCCGGTGCTACTCCTACCGAGAGTTCAGCTTCTTTCCAGAACAAGCTTTTCAAGACCACCATCGATGGCGGTGTGCCAGCCTTTCACTTCTGTAATGTAAACGGCAAGTTTGTGATGGCAAACAGTTTCTTCCATGACAACTACAACGACCAGACTTACTTTACAGGTGGTAACGGCGTGATTATCAACAATATCTTTGCCGATAGTGGAAATGCAGCCGATGGTGGTGAGGCCATCAACGTAAAGGCAGGTTGCAAGCTCGATGTAGCCAACAACATCATCTACAACGCCTGCACCAACGCCTTCAAGCTTTCTAATGCCGGCAATAGCGAGGTAATCCCTCTCTCTGAGATGACCGTCTATAACAACACCATCGTCAATTGCGGTTGGCGCCGTTCCAAGAACAAAAAGGGTGGTTCTGTCTGGGTAGAGAAGGCTGCGAAGCCAGTCTTCGTGAACAACCTCATCTACGATTCCCGTTTCGGACTGAAGCAGCCAAAGAAGGATGGTGCTGATATGGAGCACAGTCGTCTTACACCAAACTACTACTTTGCATCTGCAGAGACAGGCGTAGCGCAGATGTCGAAGGATGCAGAGCTCGGCATCTGGTTTGATACCGATATCAAGAGCAGCGTGGCTGGTCAGCTCAACCCTCTCTTCAAGAGTTTCAAGCAGAGCGAGAAGATGAACATCAATTGCGAAATTGATGATGTAGCCCAGGGTGCTCCATTGGCATTCGACAAGAGTTGGAATTTCGATTATCAGGCAGACAGTCCTGCCCTTTCAGGAGGTGTAACCGATTTTGCCCGCCTCTTCCCACAAGGTCTGCCATTCTTCGGCATGAAGCAGGTGAATTTCCTGGATAAGAATAACGACCAGAACTATTACTTCGCCGCCCCATTGCCAAGCGCAAGATTCGGAGCGAGATTGTAAAAGGCGATTATAATATCATAGCGCGATTAAATAAAAGAGGATGCGTGCAGGCGACAGAGATGTAGCTTGCACGCTTTTCTTGTACAATCGGTTTAGTTCGAGATAGAAACAACGTCTTTTCTTCATCTCTCTTATCTCCTTTCTTCCTTCTTCCTGTATTAATAATGTGTTAATCCTAGGAAAAGTTTTGGTTGATTATAGGATAAAATGTTCTTTAACCTTATTGAAATCTCCGTTCATAGACGTTGAACCGCGGTTCAGCGTCTTTGAACGGCGGTTCAACGTCTTTGAACGGACATTCAACGTCTATGAACGGAGATTTTATCTAAGTATAAATGTTTCTTTTCTTAGTTGAAAGAACTGTTTTAGTAGGGTAAATTCCTTGTTTTACCTCTCTTTTTGTTCTAATTCATCCGCTTACTCCGAATGATGCAAGAAAAAAAGAAAAAGCTTTGAAAACAATTTCGTTTTCAAAGCTTTTTCCTTATTTATGCCTCTTTCTTCTTCGTCTTAGGAAGAACGAGGTTGAGAACTACGCCGATGACGGCGGAGAGACCGATGCCGGAAATGGCGAAGGAACCGGATGAGAGAACGGCGCCACCCAAGCCCATCGTCAGCATCACAGAGATGATGATAACATTGCGGGTTTCATTCATGTCTACCTTGTTCTGCATCAGATTCTGAACGCCCACACTTGCGATGGTTCCAAAAAGCAGCAGCATGATGCCACCTAAAACCGCCTGAGGAATGCTCTGCAACAAAGCACTCAACTTGCCCACGATGGAGAAACAGATGGCGGTGGCTGCGGATATGCGAATCACGGCAGGACTCGTTACCTTGGTGATAGACATCGCACCTGTTACCTCTGAATAAGTGGTCTCAGGAGGTCCGCCCAGAAAGGCTGAACAGAGACATGCCAGTCCATCGCCCAACATTGTGCGATGCAATCCCGGATCTGCCACGAAATCCTTCTTGGCTACGGCACTCACCACATATACATCGCCGATATGCTCCAGCACCGGAGCTATCGCCACAGGCAACATATAGAGGAATGGAGCCCAGGAGAAATGGGTGATGGTATCGAAGGATACAGGACAGGAGAACCATGATGCCGCTGCCACGCCCGAGAAATCTACCTCGCCCATGCAGATGGCGATGACATAGCCCACAATAACCCCCGAAATGATAGGAACCAGCTTCATCAAGCCCTTGCAGAAGGTAAGCACCAGGATAGCGGTGATGAGCGATGCAAAGGCGAGAATCCAGTTGGTCTTTGCCATATCCACAGCGCTGCCCGAAAGGGAGAGACCGATGAGGATGATGGCGGGACCGATGACTACCGGAGGAAAAATCCTGTCCAGCAGTTTCTTGCCCTGCCATTTCACCAGGGCGCTCATGACGAAATACACCAGAGAAACGCTGGTTAGTCCGGCGATTGTTCCCGGCAGTCCCCATTGCTTGGTTGCAGCGATGATAGGGGCAATAAAGGCGAAGGAACTGCCCAGGAAAATAGGCACCTTACCCTTGGTGATGAAGTGAAAAAGAAAGGTTCCTACACCAGCGGTGAAGAGAGCCGTTGCCGGATCGATGCCTATCAGAAGAGGCACCAGAACCGTTGCACCGAAAGCCACAAACAGGAACTGTACTCCCACAAGGGTTTTCTTGGTCATAGAAAGTTGTTCTGTATCCATAGTCGATATTCTTTATTAGTCTTTCAGACTCTCCTGATACCAGTCGAAGAGTTTCTTCACACCATCCTCAATCTCTACCTTATGCGTCCAGCCGAGGCTGTGGAGCTTATCTACAGAGATGAGCTTGCGCATGGTTCCATCTGGCTTGCTGGCGTCAAACTCTACCTCGCCTTCGAAACCTACTGCCTTTACTACAAGCTCAGAAAGTTCACGGATAGTGAGCTCCTTGCCGGTACCCACGTTGATGTGGCAGTTGCGAATCTCACCGAGAGAAGGGATAGCGCCACCACGGCCCTCAGAGTTGTTTCTATCCACAGCACCATCTACCTTGGCACCATAGAATACTGAACTGTACTTCTCGATACCGATGATGTCCTTGAAATCTACATTCAGGAGCACGTGAACGCTGGCATCTGCCATATCCTCGCTCCAGAGGAATTCACGCAATGGTTTGCCTGTTCCCCAAAGCACTACCTTGTTGTCGTAGATGCCATAGAACTCCAGCGCCTTCAGAATGCGCTCGTGAGAGTTGCTGCCGTCTACGTTACCCTCGCCGATGATTTCGCGGAGCTTATCAGTAGGGTTGATAGGGCGCTTGTTCATATCCACCTCGATGCTGTGCCAGTCGCCATCGTGGATGAGTTTGGCAAGATAAATCTTGCGCATCATCGCAGGCATTACGTGGCTGTTCTCCAGATGGAAGTTATCGTTAGGGCCATAGAGGTTGGTTGGCATCACAGCGATATAGTTGGTACCATACTGAAGGTTGTAGCTCTCGCACATCTTCAGTCCGGCAATCTTGGCGATGGCATATTCCTCGTTGGTATATTCCAGCGGAGAAGTAAGGAGCACATCTTCGCTCATAGGCTGCGGTGCATTCTTAGGATAGATGCAGGTAGAGCCCAGGAAGAGGAGCTTCTTCACGCCATGAGAATAAGCGTTGCTGATTACGTTGCATTGCATCTTCATGTTCTGCATGATGAAGTCTGCACGATACAATGAATTCGCCATGATACCGCCCACGAAGGCAGCAGCCAATACTACTGCATCCGGCTTTTCCTCATCAAAGAACTTCTCTACTGCATACTGGTCGGTCAAGTCGAGTTCTTTGTGAGAACGACCTACCAGGTTGTTATAACCTCTCTTCTTGAGGTTATTCCAGATAGCAGAACCCACGAGTCCGTGGTGTCCTGCTATATAAATCTTACTATCTTTTGATAACATTGATTATTGCTATAAACTATCTATCAACTGTTAACTATAAACTATTACTTAACAATACCCTTTTCCAAATATTCTGCAAGATTGCAGCGAACCTTCTGACCGGCATCCTCGGCAGCAACCTTCGCCATATCGCTCTCTACCATGATCTTGACGAGATCCTCGAAAGAGGTGGTGTTAGGATTCCAGTTGAGCTTAGCCTTTGCCTTTGTTGGGTCACCCCAGAGGTTCACCACGTCGGTAGGACGGTAGAAATCAGGAGAAACCTCAACGAGTGTCTTGCCGATGAGTTCCTCAGGACCCTCAACGCAGATACCCTTCTCGTTCTCATCCTTGCCTTCCCATTTCAGTTCGATTCCTACATAGTGGAAAGCCAGCTGGGCGAACTCACGGACAGAGTGCTGCTTACCTGTTGCAATCACGAAGTCCTCTGGTTTTTCAGCCTGGAGAATCAGCCACATACACTCTACATAATCCTTGGCATAACCCCAGTCGCGGAGCGAATCCAGGTTGCCGAGATAGAGCTTGTCTTGCTTGCCCTGCTTGATGCGGGCTGCAGCCAAAGTAATCTTGCGGGTTACGAAAGTCTCACCACGGCGCTCACTTTCATGATTGAAGAGGATACCAGAGCAGCAGAACATATCATAAGCCTCACGATACTCCTTGACAATCCAGAAACCATACTGCTTGGCAACAGCGTATGGAGAATAAGGGTGGAATGGAGTATTCTCGTTCTGAGGAACCTCTTCTACCTTACCGTAGAGCTCAGATGTTGAAGCCTGATACATGCGGCAGGTCTTCTCCAGACCGCATTGGCGGATAGCCTCCAGGATACGGAGCACACCGGTAGCATCTACATCTGCTGTAAACTCAGGGGAGTCGAAGCTCACCTGTACGTGGCTCTGAGCTGCCAGATTATATACCTCAGTAGGTTTCACCTTGTTCATTACCTGGATGATACTCATAGAGTCACCGAGGTCAGCATAGTGAAGATGGAAATTAGGTGTACCCTCCAAATGGGCAATTCTTTCGCGGTAGTCGGTAGATGATCGGCGGATAGTTCCGTGAACATCATACCCTTTTTCCAACAATAATTCAGCCAAGTATGAACCATCCTGGCCTGTAATACCTGTAATTAAAGCTACTTTTCTATTCATGTCATTATATGTTTTTAATGATGTCTTTTTATTGAATAAGTCAGAATATCTGTGGGTGAACCGGATTAAGCCTTAGCAATCAGGTTTTCAAAGTCATCACAGAATTCAGTCATCTTGTGATAGAGTAGATTGCAACCCTTATTGGATAATTCTTCATCTGGTAGCGGACCGCTGTTAATTGCTACCGTAAAAATGTTGGCTGCCACGCCGGCACGGACGCCCAAAGGAGCATTCTCTACCACGATGCCTTCCCAGGGTTTCAGGTTTCCTGCCTTCTGCAATCCCATGAGATATGGGTCAGGATTTGGTTTGCCGCGCTTTACATCATAGGCGGTTACGATATGTGCTTCATCCAGAAAATCGCCGAAGTCGTTGAGCAGTCGCATGATGAGCGGGCGCTGTCCGCTTCCTGTTACCACTCCTACCTGTATGCCGGCATCTTTAATCTTCTGCATGATTTCCTTTACGCCAGGAAATATTTCGGCAGTAGGCATCGAGTGGAATATTTCGGTTTTCACATCATACATCTTCTGTGCTTCGTCCAGCGTGATGTCGATGCCCTTCTGCTTCTTCACCATCATCTGGATGGTGTCAATGCCTCGGGCTCCTTCGGTGGCATAAGCATCGGCTGCTGTCATGTGGATATCAAACTGTTTCATCGATTCCTGCCATGCCACAGCATGATTTGGCATACTGTTGTACAGCACGCCGTCCATATCAAAAAGCACGGCTTTAGGGTTGAATTCCCCAAAGCCGTGTTCTTTCATATATTTAAAAATAATTTCCTTCATCAATTATTTAATGTTTTGTGTTTAATGTTTAGTGTTTAATGCTTTGCATGGCGTATGCCTCAACTAAACATTAAACACTACACATTATTCATTCTTCAAGCGCTCCTGGATAGCTTTGCTCTCTGCTTCATAACCTGGCTTGTTGAGCAATGCGAACATATTCTTCTTGTATGCCTCAACACCAGGCTGGTTGAATGGGTTTACCTCTTCCAAGAGACCGCTGATACCGCAAGCCTTCTCGAAGAAGTAGATCAGCTGACCGAGGTAGTAAGCGTTCAACTCTGGTACGTTAACCAGAATGTTAGGAACACCACCGTCAACGTGAGCCAGACGTGTACCGAGCTCTGCCATCTTGTTCACCTCGTCAACACGCTTGCCCTCGAGGAAGTTCAGACCGTCGAGGTTCTCATCATCGTGAGGGAAGAGCAACTTCTCGTTAGGAGTCTCTACGCTGATAACTGTCTCGAAGATAGAGCGCTCGCCCTGCTGAATCCACTGGCCCATAGAGTGAAGGTCGGTAGTGAAGTCGCAAGCTGCTGGGAAGATACCCTTCTGGTCCTTACCCTCGCTCTCACCATAGAGCTGCTTCCACCACTCAGCGAAGTAGTGAAGTTTAGGCTGGAAGTTGCATACAATCTCAATCTTCTTGCCAGCCTGAGTATAGAGAGCCTGACGTGTAGCTGCATAGATAGCAGCAGGGTTCTCTTCGAAAGCAACGTCCTTGCCGCAAGCCTTCTCCATCTCAACAGCACCAGCTACGAGCTGCTTTACATCGAAACCTGCTACTGCGATAGGCAACAAACCTACTGGGGTCAAAACAGAGAAGCGGCCACCTACATTATCAGGGATGATGAAGCTCTTGTAACCCTCCTTGTCAGCACAAGTACGTGCAGCACCCTTCTTGGCGTCAGTTACAGCTACGATAACATCCTTAGCCTCTTCCTTACCGCGCTGATCCTCGCATTGCTTCTTCAAAAGACGGAAAGCGAGAGCTGTCTCAGTAGTGGTACCAGACTTAGAGATATTGATGACACCAAACTTCTTGTTCTTCAAGAAAGAAGTCAACTCAAAGAGGTAGTCCTCACCGATATTGTTACCTGCGAAGAGGATAGTAGGGTTCTTCTTGTCGTTTACGAGCCAAGCGAAAGAGTTGCCGAGGCCTTCGATAACGGCGCGTGCACCGAGGTAGCTACCACCGATACCTGCTACAACAACCACCTCACACTTTTCGCGCAAAGTATTGGCAACAGCCTGAATCTCATTGAGGAACTCAGGAGTGATAGAAGATGGCAAATGCAACCATCCCAAGAAATCGTTACCTTCACAAGTGCCGTTCTCAAGAGCTTCCTGAGCGGCCTTAACTTTAGGCTCGTAAGCCTTTACTGCACCTTCTGCAAGGAATGATGCAGCTTTTGTAATGTTTAAGCTGATACTTTTCATTTTTCTTTTAATATCTAAATGAATGTGTTAATGTTACTACTTGAAGACAAACTCTTCTGCCGAAACAGAAGGATAGGATGTGCCTATCTGAACGAGTCGGTCAAGAGTTTGATTTCGATTTGCGGACTGATGCGCTCGTACAATATATTATATACAGCATCGAGAATCGGCATGTTGACGTGCATGTGGCGGTTGATTTCCTTCATACACTTGGTGCCGAAATATCCTTCTGCAATCATCTCCATCTCTATCTGCGCACTCTTCACGCTGTAGCCCTTGCCTATCATGGTTCCGAAGGTGCGGTTGCGGGAAAAATTGCTGTAACCTGTTACGAGCAAGTCGCCCAGATAAACTGAGTCGTACATGCTTCGGTCGATAGGGTGGACGGCTGTCAGGAAGCGGTGCATCTCCTGAACGGCATTTGACATGAGTACCGCCTGGAAGTTGTCACCATACTTCAGTCCGCCACAGATACCTGCTGCGATGGCGTATACGTTCTTCAGAACCGAAGAGTATTCGATACCGATGACATCGCTCGAAGTCTTGGTCTTGATGAATTCACTCGCCAGACAATCGTTGGCGAAGGCACGCGCCTTTTCGGTATCGCTACAGCCCACGGTGAGATAGCTCAGTCGCTCCAGTGCCACCTCCTCGGCATGAGAAGGACCTCCGATGCAGGCGAGGTTCTCGTAAGGCACATCGTAAACCTGATGGAAATACTCTGAGCAAACGAGGTTTTCATCAGGCACAATACCTTTGATGGCTGTGATGATGAACTTGTCGCTGAGTCGCGTCTTGAGCTTCTTGAGATGATTCTTCAGATAAGGCGACGGGGTGACGAACACGAGTGTATCGTAATTCTGCACTATCTTGTTGATGTCGGAAGAGAAGAAAATCTCATCTACATTGAATCGTGCCGACATCAGATAGGCAGGGTTGTGCCCCATGCGCTTGAAGTCCTCGATGCGGTCATCGCGACGCATATACCAGCCTATATGATGAGTATGACCCACCACAATCTTGGCTATTGCCGTAGCCCAGCTACCGCCGCCAATTATCGCTATTTTACCGCAGTTATACATGTTAATGTTGAATGTTGAATGTTGAATGTTGAGTTGGCATACGCCTTGCATGCTGGATGTTGTGAGACTTAATGGCTGTCTGGTTGTAATTTCTTAGTAACAGAAGCAAGAAGACTTACCATTTCATTGGCATCCTTATATATAGATAGGTATAGCTTTTCGTCTAAGTATTTAGTTTGATACAAAAGCTCTATCCAATATAATGTCTCTTTACTTTCTTTGAGAGAAATGTAAACCTTTGCAGCAAAGTCTGCTTTGCTGATTGCTGACTGAGCTTCGGAAAGATTAGCTCCGATACTAGTACCAGAACGAAGGAGTTGTTTGCTTAAAACAAACTCCTTCTTCTCGTTACATAACCATTTGTATAGATTAACGATGCGTACAGCAAAATCCATACTCTTGGTCATAAGTAAATCTTTTGCGCTGCTCATAATTCAACATTCAACAATCAACATTCAACATTACTACGATCAATCCAGCCCTGGATGTCGTCAACAGAAGGCTTCTCGTAGCCGAGCTTGTACTTCTTGTTGATTTCTCCAATCTTCTGCTGCAAGCCTTGTGCTTTTTCTTCACGGATATCAGAGATGAGGTTGAAGCCTGCCTTGCGGAGCACGTATGCCCAATCCTCTGGCACGCCAATCTCTTCCCATTCCTTGATGGTGCTCTGTGGCATCTTCTTCTCTGGCTTCATCTGTGGGAAGAACAATACCTCCTGGATGAAGGTCTTGCCTGTCATCAACATGACCAAGCGGTCGATACCGATACCGATACCTGATGTTGGAGGCATACCGTACTGGAGGGCACGGAGGAAGTCCTGATCGATGATCATCGCCTCGTCATCACCCTTGTCAGCAAGCTTCATCTGGTCGATGAAACGCTCTTCCTGGTCGATTGGGTCGTTGAGCTCAGAGTATGCATTGGCAAGCTCCTTACCGTTTACCATCAACTCGAAACGCTCGGTCAAGCCTGGCTTAGAACGGTGCATCTTGGTCAATGGAGACATCTCTACAGGATAGTCGGTGATGAAGGTTGGCTGGAGGAAAGTGCCCTCGCAGAACTCACCGAAGAGCTCATCAATCAACTTACCCTTACCCATGGTCTCATCTACGTCCATGCCCTTCTCCTTGCAGAATGCGCGGATTTCTTCCTCGGTCTTGCCGTCGCAGTCGAAACCGGTCTTTTCCTTGATGGCATCGAGGATAGGCAGACGGCGATATGGAGCCTTGAAGCTGATGATGTTGCCATCAATCTCGCGCTCTGGCTTGCCGTTTACGGCGATACAGATCGTTTCGAGCAACTTCTCTGTGAAAGCCATCATCCAGTTGTAGTCCTTGTACTGTACATAAAGCTCCATACAGGTAAACTCAGGGTTGTGGTTGCGGTCCATACCCTCGTTGCGGAAGTTCTTGCCGATTTCATAAACACCCTCGAAACCACCTACGATGAGGCGCTTCAGGTAGAGCTCGGTAGCGATACGCATGTACATATCCTGGTCGAGCGCATTGAAGTGGGTGATGAATGGGCGGGCAGAAGCACCACCGGCAATGCTCTGCAGGGTAGGAGTTTCTACCTCAGTATAACCTGCGTTGTCGAGAACGCTGCGCAGAGTGCGGAGCACGGTAGCACGCTGCAGGAAAGTTTCCTTTACGCCATCATTAACGATGAGGTCAACGTAGCGCTGGCGGTAACGCAACTCTGGATCATCGAACTTGTCGTAAGCCACGCCATCCTTATACTTCACGATAGGGAGTGGCTTCAAGCTCTTAGAGAGCAGGCACAGTTCCTTGGCGTGAACAGAAATCTCGCCAGTCTGTGTGCGGAATACGAAACCCTTTACACCGATGAAGTCACCGATATCGAGGAGTTTCTTGAAAACAGTATTATAAAGGTCCTTGTTCTCGTCTGGACAAATCTCGTCGCGGGCGATATAAACCTGGATTCTTCCCTTTGAGTCCTGCAACTCAGCGAAGCTAGCTTTACCCATTACGCGGCGACCCATCATACGTCCGGCGATAACTACCTGGCGTGGCTCGTCCTCGTCCTTGAATTCAGCTTTGATATCTGTGCTGAATGCATTGGTTGGAAACTCTGCTGCTGGGTATGGGTCGATACCCATCTCGCGCAATGTCTGAAGACTCTGTCTGCGAACGATTTCCTGTTCGCTTAGCTCTAAAATGTTCATATTCTATTCAGATATATCTTTTATTTTCTTATTTTTGGTGCAAAAATACAAAATAAATCTGAACTATATGCCGTTTTTTATGTTTTTTATTATTAAAGAAAGGAAAAGGTATGTAAAGTTTGCCCTTCATCAAATAAAAAGTGCGATAAATTTTGTTTTCTCTAAAGAAAGTCTTACCTTTGCGTTGAGTTTATCAGAAACATACTTTGGAGCGAAGAGAAAACGAATAGCTCTGAATCAATAACAAAATACGAAAAATAGGAGATAATAAGATGAACATAGATGAATTAGTAAAAAGAATCAGTAAGACTGATGGATTATCCAAGACGCTTGGAATGCATTTTATTTCTACCCCTGAGCCTGATACGCTTCAGGCAACGATGAAGGTAGATGAGCGTAATCGCCAACCTTTCGGTTTCTTGAGTGGAGGTGCTTCTCTGGCTCTTGCCGAGAATGTGGCGGGTATCGGTTCCCTGGCGCTCTGTCCGGGACAGATTGCCGTGGGTATCAACGTGAACGGTACTCATGTCCAGGCGGTCAGCGAGGGCGATACGGTTACTGCCTTTGCCAAGATTGTGCACAAGGGCAGAACCTTGCATACCTGGCAGGTGGATATCAAGAATACGGCTGGTGAGGTAATCTGTACCGTACAGGTAACCAACTATGTGTTCACTCCAAAGAAAGATAATCAGAAAAAGGGGGCAGAAACAAAGGTATGATAGCTTTTGCGTATTATCGTCTGCCTTATCTGCACCATGCTACCTATGTGGCTCAGCATGAGGGAGAACCAGAGGTACTCTCTTCTGTGGCAGAACTGAATGGCAAGGAAGGTTTCGTGATAGCTCCTTTCGCGCCATCCAGCGAATGTCCCGTGGTGCTGATGCATCCGGATGAAAGCAAACTTCTCTCTGCCGAGGGGGCTGAAAATGCATCGCGATGCGGCACTTCCTACGTCGTGACGCAGCAGGATTTACGTCGTGACGTAGCAGAATCTACGTCGGGACGTAATTTTGAAGCCTATGCAAGGGAGTTTGAATGCTTTCACCGGCAGCTCTCTGAAGGTAAATTCAGCAAGATAGTTCTGGCAAGAAAACTGCGTATTCAGAGCAATCGGCAGCCTTTAGAATCTGTACAGACTTCAGCAGTGCAAGATGTCGGCAAGACTTCAGATGTGCAGAATACAGCCAATGCTTCAGTTGTGCAGGATGCAGATTCTTTAAAGGCTCTGTTTCTGAAGACCTGCCGGATGTATCCCCGTCTTTTTGTAGCCTTGGTTTATACACCCCAATCGGGTTTATGGCTGATGGCTACACCTGAAATTCTGCTCAAAGGTGAACAGAATCAGATGGCAACCATGTCGCTGGCAGGCACCCAAAAGGCTGAACCTTCCAAGACCGTAGCCGATTATCCGGTAGAAGGGATAGAATGGTCGGAGAAGAACAGAGAGGAACAGCAGTATGTAACCGATTATATCGAGGATTGCATCAAGGTCTTTTCGGATGATTATCAGAAGAAGGGACCTTATACCACGATGGCTGCCAATCTCTATCATCTCCGTACAGACATCGCTTTCCGTCTGCATGATACGGGGCGTCTGGGCGATGTGCTCGATGCCTTATATCCTACGCCTGCCGTCTGCGGAATACCGAAGGATGAAGCTCGCCGGTTTATCCTGCAGCATGAACATCAGTCGCGCAAATACTACAGTGGTTTTGTGGGACCGATTTCGCCGAAAGGAAAGACGCATCTCTATGTTTCCCTGCGCTGCATGAACATCCTGGATGACGGCTCCTGCGAACTCTATGCCGGAGGCGGATTGCTGAAGGAGAGCGAGATGGAGAAGGAGTGGAAGGAAACTGAAGCTAAGATGCAGACCATCCTGTCGGTCCTGTAAAGGTCTTGCAGAGAAATGATAGGGATTCATTCTGATTTTATAATGCTAAAAGACAAAAGCTCTTCAAGAATCTGAAAACATAAAAACAACCTAAAAAATAAGGTGAAATGTATAGCAATAAAGAAAACGTCAATATTTTGACAAGTTTACTGGTAGCGCATGGTGTTCGCCATGCTGTAGTGTGTCCGGGCAGCAGAAATGCAGCCATAGTTCACAATCTCAACGAGTGTGAAGACATCACTTGCTATCCTGTAACCGACGAACGTAGCGCCGGCTTCCAAGCTCTTGGACTTTCTATGGCTGAAGGTTATCAGCCTGTCGTAGTGTGTGTGACTTCGGGTTCTGCATTGCTCAATCTTTATCCGGCAGTAGCTGAGGCTTATTATCAGCAAATCCCGCTCATAGTGATTTCTGCCGACAGACCGGCACAGTGGATTAACCAGCTGGATGGTCAGACGCTTCCTCAGCCTGATGCTTTGGGGCAGATGGTAAGAAAAGCGGTATCTCTGCCAGAAGTGTTCGAAGGTGAGCAGCAGGAAGAGATGCATTGGTATTGCAACCGGCTGGTCAACGAAGCGCTGTTGAAAAGCATGGGGCGGGTAAAGGGACCTGTACACATCAATGTACCTATCTCTGAGCCTTTCTATTCGTTTACGAAAGAAGCTTTGACCGTTGAGCGCAAGATAGAGGTTGCTTACTGCAGGGCAAATATTGACACATTTGATGGGACCCCTTTTGAATGTGTGTTAAAAGCCAAACGTCCATTGTTGGTAATAGGACAGTTGGACAATACCGAAAAATATGTAGACTTGTTGGCTTATATTGACCGAATGCCTATATTATGGGAATCTCTGGCAATGCCACCTTATCTATATAAGGTTCAGGAAGAACTGGGAGAAGATTGGAATAAAACCACCTTGTATGGCGCTTTCGAGAATTTGCTGGATGAAATAAAGGACGATGAAAGATTCCGTCCTGACCTGGTGGTTTATATAGGTGGACATATTGTAAGCAAGAAGCTGAAATCTTATCTGCGTTCGCTTAAAGGAGTTGAGCAGATAAGAATCTCGCAAGAGGCTGATATCGAAGATACGTTCATGCATCTTACTAAAGTGATGGATTTGCCAAACAGTGATGCTATGTCATGGTTGGATAATTTTGGCTGGCACAACCACTGGGAGGATTATCGCAAATTGTGGATGGATGCGTTGGCTAAAAGCTATGAACGCAAAGAGAACTTCAAGCCTGAGTTCAGCAGTCTGGCTACCGTAAAGGAATTCTTCAGCCAGCTTCAGAAGGTTGAGCCTCAGGATTTCAAAGCGTTCACCTTAGGCGATAAAGATGCTCATGACGATGGTATTTATGACCGCAAATTCGATACTTTCCTTCCTGGTCTGATGAGCAGCGTCATCTCCGGCAACAGTTCTGCCATCCGGTTGATGAATCAGTATGCCGACCGCCATGTTTACTGCAATCGTGGGGTGAACGGTATAGAAGGTTCACTTTCTACGGCTGTAGGTTTCTCGATGTGCAAGAACAAGTCTGATAAGCATGTATACTGTGTTCTCGGTGACCTGAGTTTCTTCTATGACCAGAATGCGCTCTGGAATAGAAATCTGAACGGCAAGCTCCGTATCATCGTGCTCAATAATGGTGGCGGTGCCATCTTTGGCAAGTTCCAGGGATTAAAGGAGAGTCAGGCTCGCGAAGAAATGGTAATGGCAAAGCATCATGCAACGGCTGAAGGAATCTGTAGTCAGAATGAGGTAAAATATCTCGCAGCTCATACGAAGGAAGAGATGGAACAGGGCATCAGCCAATTGATTCATGCCGAGAGCGAGCGCCCGATGCTCCTGGAGGTTTTCACCGATATGGATGTAGATAACGAGATGCTGGAAGCCATCCAGAAGTGCTGATAGAGGACCTGTAAGGAACTATAACTGATAGTTCTGTCAAAAGAATAAGATAAATAGTAATCATAAAGTTTAAAGTAAAATGAGAGAATGGAAAAAGATAGAAGGTTTTGATTTCAAGGAAATCATCTTCGAGGAGTATAATCATATCGCTAAGATTACCATCAACCGTGAGCGCTACCGTAATGCCTTCACGCCGTTGACCACTTGGGAGATGGCACAGGCATTCAACTATTGCCGCGACTGTCTGGATATCCGTGTGGTCATCCTGACGGGTGCTGGTGATAAGGCATTCTGTGCAGGTGGCGACATGCATGTAAAGGGCCGCGGCGGTTATGTAGGTAATGACGGTGTACCTCGCCTGAATGTGCTCGATGTACAGATGCAGATTCGTCGTTTGCCAAAGCCGGTCATCGCTATGGTAAATGGTTATGCCATCGGTGGCGGTCATGTGCTTCATGTGATGTGCGACCTGACCATCGCTTCAGAGAATGCCATCTTCGGACAGACCGGTCCTAAGGTGGGAAGCTTCGATGCCGGTTTCGGTTCTTCTTATCTGGCAAGAATGGTGGGTCAGAAGAAGGCTCGTGAAATTTGGTTCCTCTGCAAGCAGTATTCTGCCAAGGAGGCTGAAGAAATGGGAATGGTGAACAAGGTGGTGCCTCTCGAAAAGTTGGAAGATACCTGTGTAGAGTGGGCTGAAATCATGATGGAGCGTTCGCCTCTGGCACTCCGTATGATCAAGGCTGGCTTGAATGCCGAACTGGATGGTCAGGCTGGTATTCAGGAGTTGGCTGGCGATGCCACCATGCTCTATTATACGATGGATGAGGCTCAGGAGGGCGGCAAGGCGTTCCTTGAGAAGCGCAAGCCTCGCTTCGAGGATTATCCTCAGTTCCCATAATTTCATCAGCTATAAACAATAAAAACCTCGGAAGATGCATAAAAGCAATCTTCCGAGGTTTCTTGTTTTTATTCGTGAGTAGCGAATCTCTGTTCTGCCAGTTTCTCGTATTTGGTGCCTGGCTTGCCATAGTTGGCATACGGCCAGATGCTGATGCCGCCACGAGGGGTAAAGATGCCTGTTACCTCTATATATTTAGGGTCCATCAGCTTGATGAGATCCTTCATGATGATGTTCACGCAGTCTTCATGGAAGTCGCCATGATTGCGGAAACTGAAGAGATAAAGTTTCAGACTCTTGCTCTCTACCATCTTTACGTCAGGAATATAGCTGATGCGAATCTCTGCGAAATCTGGCTGACCCGTAATAGGACAGAGCGATGTAAACTCAGGGCAGTTGAAACGTACCCAGTAATCATTGCCAGGATGCTTGTTCACGAAAGTTTCGAGCACCTCTGGCGCATAATCCATTCTATATGTAGTCTTGGCACCTAATGCCTGAAGACCGTCTTCTTTTCTATCCACGCTTGGTAATGTTTTAATGTTTGATATTTACTGATGTCTTTTAGCCGAGGCTGAAGATCTTGAATACATTGTAGGAGATGTTATTGTCGTATACATCTTCACCTTCATGCTTCTTCACGTATTTCACTACACGGATGGTCAGAGGCAATACCACAATCTCGTAGGCAGTCTTCAGTATTACCTGCCAGAGCATGAGCCAAGGCAATTCTGATGCAGGCACCACACCGCCCAGGGCAAGTGGGAAGAAGATAAGGCTGTCGCAACTCTCACCGGCAATGGTACTGAGGATGGCACGGGCAGAGAAATGCTTGCCACCATCGTGGATTTTCATCACGCTCATCACATAGGCATTGGCAAATGAACCGATGATGAAGGCTACGAAAGAGGCTGCTGCAATGCGGGGTGCCAGACCGAAGATGGCATGAAAACCGGCATCGTTGGTCCAATAAGGTGCTGCTGGAATCACATCGCAGATAGCACCCAGCGCCACGAAGAAGAAGTTCATCGCAAAGCCGGTCCATATCAACAGACGCGCTTTCTGATAGCCCCATACTTCGCATACCAAATCATTGATGATGTAGCTTACAGGGAATACGATGAGTCCACCGGTAAGGGAAACTGGCCCGAAGGCGATTTGCTTTGTTTCGAGTACGTTTGCTGCAATCAGGCAAACGCAGAAGAGGATGCTGAAAAGCATAAACAGCACGCTCACTTGAGTTTTTTTCTTGTCCATTTTCTTGTTTTTTACGAGGTTTACCAAGCACTCGGGTTATTGAATATGATGATTCTTTTCAGAAATCGGCTGCAAAATTACAACTTTTCTTCCTAATAGCCAAATATTTGGGCAAAAAAATGGCTCCAAATACTAATCACTAGCACTTGAAGCCCTTATCTAACTAAAAACCTAAAACTTTTTTCTAAAAACTAAACCTAACAATCTTAACCTATGAGAAACTAACCTTTTCAGATTATATTGTGATAGCAAAATAACACTCTTGTTATCCGCTGTCATCTGTCATCATGCAACAGATATACCAAAAAGTAGTTTCGTGACAAGATGTCAGTGAATTTTTACTTTTCCATAAACTTCTTTGCAGCTCTTAACTGATGTCTCATCACACTCAGGAATTCCTGACTCTCCTGCAGTACGTTGAGATAAACCAGAGAAATCTGCATCAGCGTATTGTCAGTCATGTGCTGGATGCGGTCGATATGCTTCTTGCGGAGAACAGAGAGTTCGTCTTTGCAGGCATCTGCCTCGGCAAGAATCTCGCGATAGCTGTCATATCTGCCGGTCTCTATCAGTTCGCAGCTCATGCGCATCAGGTCGTTGATCTTCTGGCGTACAGGAGCAAACTCCTTGATGTATTCAGCAGGAAGCGGATTGAAGTTGTTGTCAACATGTTCCTTGATAGGGTCGAGCATACGGCGCAGAGAGTAGATAAACTGCTGGTTGCTGTTGGCGCCCAGATGGAACCAGGTATTGCGCTCGATGGCAATCTCGATAGGCGATTTCTTCAAACCGAGCATCTCCTGACGGCGGAACTTCTTCAGCATATCCTGCTCCTTCTTCAGATTCTTGTTGGCATGACGAAGGTCGCGGGTATTCTCGTTGGCAAGACCATCCATAATCTGGTTGAACTCGTTCAGGGCGAAGTGGCAGACGTAAGACTGGGTGCGTGAAACCTGACGGCGAAGCAAATCCCATACAATCTCCGGGTCGCGTGAACGCATCATCAGCTGGAAGGTACTGCTCTTGCCCTCTTCCTTAGCCTTCTTGTTATACTGGATGTTGCTGCGGATGAGCAGGTAGATAACCAAGCCCATGAAGCAAGCCTGGATGCCCACACCACCGAAGTGCATGATGATACAAACAATGGCACAGGCTGCGAAAGCTACACCGGCTGTGATGAACCAACCACCGATTACACTCAATACACCTGTTACACGGAATACGGCACTCTCGCGGCTCCATGCTCTATCAGCAAGTGAAGAACCCATAGCCACCATGAAGGTAACGTAGGTGGTAGAGAGAGGCAACTTCAGGTTGGTACCGATGGTGATCAGCATAGAAGCAAGTACCAGGTTAACGGCTGCACGAACCACGTCGAAAGCAGCACTCTCCTCGAGTTCAACATCATTCTTGTCGAAACGGCTGTTGATCCAGTTCATCAGCGCCTTTGGCATAAACTGCTTCAACCATGAATCTGTAGCCTGGCAGTTGCGTACAATCACGCGGGCTGCAGAAGAACTGCCGAACATCTCATCGCCCTCGTCCTGACGGCTCAAGTCAACAGAAGTCTTGATTACGTTCTGTGCTTTCTTGGATGTCGCCATGGCGATAATCATCACGGCACCGGCAGCAAGCAGGAAGCCTGGAGTAGTCTTGGCGCTCTCCATCAATGAAGTCATCATAAACTGGTCTGGCGCTGCACCGTTGGCATTTGCCATATAGTCCTGATAAGAAGAAAGACCAGCCAAAGGCACACCGATGAAGTTCACCAGGTCGTTACCAGCGAACGCCATAGCCAGGGCGAAAGTACCCATCAGCACCGTAAACTTGAAGATGTTGACACGGCAGAGGTGCAGGAATTCCATCACAACAGCAGACACCACGAAGGTGATGCAGATGAGGAAACCGAGATTCTGGTCGATGTAATCGCGTACCTCAGCAGGCAGGTAAGGACTCTTGCCCAAACCCTTCATAAAGATGAAGTAAGAGAGGGCTGTAAAGGCGATACCACCGAAGATGGCGATGCTGTAGCGGCTGTGCTTGCGGTAGTTGAAGGTGAAGATTATACGGGAAAGCCACATCACGAAAGCACCAAACACGAAGGCGATGATGACAGATGAGAAGATACCCATGATTACCTCCAACGCCTTGTTGCTATTGAGCAATACGCCATAGTTGAGGCTGTCGTCGCCATACATCTTCAATGTAGCGAGGATGAAAGCACCACCCAGCAGCTCGAATACCAGAGAGACGGTAGTAGAGGTTGGCATACCTAAGGTGTTGAACACATCCAGGATGATGACATCTGTCACCATGACGGCTAGGAAGAGCGTCATCACTTCCTCGAAGGTGAAGTGGTCAGGACTCATGATGCCGTGTCGGGCAATATCCATCATTCCCGATGACATGATGGCTCCGAGAACCACACCGCAGGATGCGATAATCAGCACCGTGCGAAACTTAGCCACCTTAGCTCCGATGGCAGATTGCAGGAAGTTGACAGCATCGTTGCTGACTCCTACGAAGAGATCGAACACTGCCAGACAGAGCAGGAAGATCACAATACATAAATAAATTGTACCCATATATTTTACTATTGTTTATATACCTTATTATATAGGGGGGATCTCAACATAGCTAGATACATTTCTCCCCTTGCTTTTCCGGGTGCAAAGGTACGAGTACAATGTTACAGGTGATTTAAACAGGTGTTACAATATTGTTAAGATGTTGTTGTGCTGGCGATTGAATAAGAAAGTTGCCACCGAAAACAAAGAAAAGTGCGAAAATGTTTGGAAGTTACGGAAGTATTTTATATCTTTGCATTCGGATAGGGTGTATTCCCTTCCCACTGATTTTTGAGATTTAAGAAGCGTTATGCTTATCGAAGTACTGGAAACCTAGGAAATTTCCCGACATACTCTAAGATAGCATAGTGGTTCTCACGTATAGCGTGGGCTGCTATTGTTGCATCTATGAGTATGGGCTTTCCTAGGGCCTCCGGTATTGAGATGTGGGCATTGCAGTTCACGCTTCTCTGTTTAACAAAAAGACCTTATAGGACTGAAAAGGGAATAAGGAGCTATTGGTGATGCTTAATATACTAAAAGGGAATATTCAATCCTCTGAAAGAAAAAAAATGGAAAGAGGGCTTTTTCTGGAATTTTCATAGTAGTCGTATTATTGGTAATATCTGTTATTGCTATAGTGTATATAGCAATAACTTCTGTTAGTTTGAAAGAACAAATGGATCTCAAAAAACATAATATTAAGTTTTTTGACAACTTGGAAAAAGAGCAAATATCTGCATTGAAAACACGAAGTCTTTTCAAAAATAGAGCAACCAAGGACAATTCTGATTTCTTGCGTGAGATAGGTCCTATTCCTAATGGTAAGTTTTTGTCTTCTTTTTCTGAGGTAGGTGAAGGAAAATATGAATATTGGCAAAATTATGTGGCATATAGAGACAGATTGGTTTATTATACCGTAAATATCCCAAGAAGAGATTATTTTGGTAATATAGAGTACGATGAAGAAAAGAGAACAAAATATGTAAAAGAACCATATTGGGATTATAAGGTCAAGAAAATCCCATTTGAATATTCTTACTCTTTAGTTACTTTTGACATGTCAGAATTAATTTCGGCTAATGCAACAGATTCTGTTTATGAAAAGCAAACTCTTCTATTTGCAAAAGAGCTGGAAGTATATAAGCACTATATGTTTTCACCAGCGCAGAGAAAAATTGTCTATGATAATTATTGGGCTACTTTTTATGGTAAGATTTTGCCAACTAACAGAAAAGCTATTGCTTATTCGACTAAAGATCAAGAAGGTAAACCTGTTTTGAGAAGCATATTTTTTGCTAATAGAAAAGCTTATATGCTTGAAGTCCGTAGTGAACATCAGTTGGAAGAAAAGTCTCAGTGGATAATGAAAGGTTTTACCACGTTTTATCTCGGAGATTTTAATGACAGTGTGAATGGCAAACTCTTGTTGTTTGTTTTAAGTGCTTTTATCTTTTTAGTTTTTATTCTTATTTGTCTGCTTATGCCAAGGCATTTGTTAAGAACTAATACAATATTGTCAAGGCAAAAAAGCATCTTGTGCCGTTGTATGTTGGTATTGGGCATATTGGATATGCTATGTGTCTTTACTGAGATTTATGGTATATGTATAGGCGTGTTTATGCAAGATTTTTATTGGTGGTGTATGTTCTGTCTATTCTTGGGCGCAACTATCACAAGTGTTTTTACTATAATATACGGTAAGAGTAGAGCAGAAAACACATTTGATTATTTGGTACCGAAGAGTGTAAAGAAATATTTGTATAATAGACATGTTACAGATGCAGAATATAAAAGCATTGTAGTCTTTTTGGTATATCCACTTTTTGTGTTGGGTAGTTCACCATTAGGCATAGGTGTACTCATTTATATATTACCTGTTTCGTTAATAACTTTGTTGTTGATGGAAATACGCAATTTTTCTAATTGGAGTCATGGAGATATACATAAAGATGGAAATGAGTTGAAAGGGGATGGCTTGGGTATATTCAAGGATTATTATTTGTTGTTGAATATTGACAGATCTGCCTCTGAGGAGGACATAGATAAGGCATTTAATAAAGCTATGACTAAATATAATTCCGGTATAGATTATAGTTTGTATGGTGAAACTTATAAACATAATATTCAGGAAGCTTATCGTGTGCTAAGTTCAACCAATCGGCTAAAACCAGAATATGATAGAGAGTTTGATGCTTATCGTGCATCAAATGACTCTGAGTATCTGTATTCTGATGAAAGAACAAAGCGTGATATAATGTTGGTACAGAAAGAACTTGGAGGTACTCTATTAGCTTCGAAAAAATATGATACTTGTGCTAAGGTACATAACTTGGTAATTCGTGCTGTCGTTATTTATGGTGTCTTTTTGGCAATAGTGTCTTCCATTCTTTTTGTACCTGTAAAGAAACATACAACTTTTGGTGATGTCTATTGGGAAAGTTTATGGGATAAAGTGAGATTTATTGATGACTAAAATATGTAAAAGTTATGAGACAGTTTTTAATGTTTACATTTTTAATGTTTTCCATACGTACTGCTTATGCGGAGGATAATTCTCCTGCATATTTTGGCGCTGTTTCGATAGTGGTTACAATTATGTTGGTATTATTGTGTATTTGGTTATTTAATTCCCATAATGTAACAAGAAAAGTAAAGTTGAGTATTCTCGGAGTAGGTATTGGAGTTTTTGGTTTAGTTCAAATGTTATTGTCTTTTGGTATGGAGTCTTATAGACGTAGTCTTCTTCCTCCTGATGATCCTGAGGTTGTGCTTGCGGTAGAAGAAATTAATGAGCAGATGCCTTTGAAACTAACGGATGGTATGACTCTTAGAAGTGTGGATTTGAAAGACTCTACAGTCGTTAGTACTTTGGAAATTGACGAAACGAAATATCCTTTTGAGGACTTTTTGCAGAATAAAGAACAGAAGAAGCGAATTATGATGGCAAACGTAGCAAAGAGTTCTCCTTTTAAGTCTTGCAGCTATGTGGATATTGCCAACAAAGGATATTCTGTAGCAATGTTGGTAAAGGGAATGCAATCTCATCGAGAAATAAAGTTTATTCTTACACCAAAGGAAGTAAAAAATGCTCAAAATCAACCAAAGCCAACGCCAAGAGAAGAACTGGATTTGTATTTGAATGAACTTAATAAGAATATCCTTGTTGATCTTGAAGATGGGCTGCTGTCTGCTCATGCAAGGATACAAGGACAAATTTGTGTTGTTGTCTATACCATAGATGAGAATAAGCTTGATATTTCAGGGTTTGAAAAAAGTAAAGAGTCTATGAGGGTAGAACTCAAAAATGAGTTTATGGTCAAGGGTGATTTGATAAAGTTAGCTTCCCTTCTTGCTCCTTTGGGTATGTCATTTAGAATTTGCTATGTTGGTAACTTGTCTAAAAAACAAGTGTCAATTGATATTTCTTCTTCATATATCCAAGAAGTTCTTGATAATGCAGTAGCTAAGATAATTAAATCACAAAATAAGCAAACAGAATAAAATATACGGTTATGACATTTTTCAATTCAATTAAAATGTGTTACATGAAGTCTTTTGATTTTAAGGGAAGAGCTTCAAAGAGTGAGTATTGGTGGTTCTGGCTGGTTCAGGTCCCTATTACTTTTATAGCATTGGGGACTTGGAATTCCGAAAAGTTTGATGTACTGTCTGGAGTGTTTTTAGGAATTACTATAGCCTCTATTCCTGCTAACCTTTCTTCTATGATACGTAGATTTCATGATGCGGGATTAAGTACTAAGCAATGTCTAAAGAAATTGTTTTATGCGGTAGCCCCATTCCTTTTTGCTGTCAATTTAATGACAAAGATCGATCCTTTTTCTTCTTTTGCTGTAGTACTCTTAATTGCATTATTATTTTCGGCAGTCTCATTTTTCCTGTTGTTCATCATATTGATAGGAGACAGTGTATATGAAGATGAAGAAGAGGAATAAGGGATAAAGTCGTTCGCAAGCCTTGCGAATGAAAAAACAAGGCTTGCTGATACAACTTATCGATTTTTTGTTTAATTTTGCAATCGATATTAATAATGCTACTATAATATGGGAAATGATACAGAAAATATAAAGATATTGTGCATCGGTGTCGGTGGGGCTGGCACTAATGTAATCAATCGTATGAAGGATATTGGTATTCCGAATGCAGAGTTTCTGACATTTGGAGGATATCGCTATGACTATAGCCATCCAGAAATTCCTCATTATAATCTTATAGAAGTCAATGAAATTGATAGCTTGCCTAATGGCTCTGGGCCAAAGGTCTTTGAAAGATTGGCTAATAATGTTGCCGATGATATAAAGGAAGTTCTTTTGTATCATTTAAACTCTCGTAAGTTAGAAAATGAAAGAGTGTAAATATTGGATAGTTGTACTGCTACAGCTGTGCTTTCTTTCTATCAGCTGTGGAGAAAAGGGGGCAAAACAAGTTGCTCCTGCTCAAGATCATGTCATTTTGAAATTTGAAAATAATGAAGATGGAAAGTATTCGCAAGCGATGATAGCACAAATCATCAAACATTTTCATCTGCCAAATAATACTGTTGTAACAGATGAGGATGTTGATGCAATCTTGTTGAGAAGCGTTGATGGGGGAGATGGCATTTGTGGCGGTGACGTAGTTACCATTTGGAAGTATTATAAGAAGCAGAATGATATTCAAGAAATAGTTACGGTGCATCCTATGGCAGATTTGTTATGGTATAATCCGGATAAAAAACATGGTGTAACGATAGGGCTAGATTCAGTTTTTGTGGCAAGTGAAGCCATGCTTGTCCCTCTAAATCCTGATGTGGTAGTTGTAAATGGAACAACAGACAAGATGAATACAATTTATACTTTTATAGTAGATAAGGATGCGGGAAAGGCGATATTGTTACCATCAAATTGTGGCTGCGTAGGCTTTACATCAGAGGAAGGCCTGCCTATATGCTTATCTTTCAGGCATCATGCTAATGGCGAGTCTGGCAGATATTCTGTCGTTTCTGTTTATGATGAAAAAGGAAACCTCGTCAAGGAAATGTCGTTTGAAGATTATAAAAAAGATGAGAAGTAATGACATATTCAATAGAAGAGAATCATCATTCGGGATTGGAGTTGTATTTCATGCCTCGTTTCTTTGTCTATAATCCTTGTTGTGCGGAGCCTCATACCCATGAGCTCTACCAAATTTTCGGTGTCTAAAATGTAAATTCGTTTATTCCGCTATGAAAAGCTATTGGTTGTGACGTAAGAATATAGTAATGATGATGCAAGATGTCCTTTTTTGCAATCGCACGACATATGTCATGTAGTCGCACGGCATATGCCGTATGATTGAAAGATATATGTCGTGCGATTGTATGACGATTGTCATGGTAGCTATGAAAAGGCTTTCTTGCACCAAGAAATATAAGTTCTTACATTACGTCATATATATTCCGTCAACAGCATTAGCCTTCATATTGTTGCTTTATTTGAATTTTTGGCAAAGTTACGAAAAATATTGGTATATGCAAAAGAAAGCAGAATAATTTGTTTTCCTTTTCGGATAAAAACATTAACTTTGCAACTAAAAGAAATGATAAGTATGGAAAAACTGAAGAATATCAAGGCGATAGCCTTCGATGCCGATGATACGCTCTGGGCATTACAAAACTATTTCGAGGACGTGGAGCATGAGTATTGCGAGCTGCTTGCGGAATATGGAAAGGAAAAGGATATTTCTGCTGCTCTCTTCGAGACGGAGAGTAAAAATATGGCTGATTTGGGTTATGGTTGCAAGGCTTTCACCATATCCCTGGTAGAGAATGCGGTGAAGGTGAGTCATGGTAAGGTGGAGGCGAATGTCATCGCCCAAATTGTGGACTTGGGTAAGAGTCTCCTGCATCTTGATGCCAAGCCTTTGGAAGGGGTAGAGAAAACCTTGGCTTGTTTCCGTGAGATGAAGAAATATAAGCTGGCAGTCTTCACCAAGGGGGAGTTGATGGATCAGGAGAATAAGTTGTGGCGTTCGGGTCTGCAGCGGTATTTTGATGTGGTGACTATCGTGAGCGACAAGACGCCCAAGGCTTATCATCGTCTCTGCAGGGAACTGGATGTAACTCCCGACGAGCTGGTGATGGTGGGTAACAGTTTCAAGAGTGATATTGCTCCGGCATTAAAAATCGGAGCTTCGGCTGTCCATATCCCTTTTCATACCACATGGGCGCATGAAAAGACAGAGGAATTTGAACATCCCAAGCTCCGTCGTATTTCAAGATTCGAGGAACTTCTCGATATCTTATAACTCGATATTTTATAAGGGTCTTATAAAACCCTTATAAAATACTCATATAATACTTTTATTCTTCTCCTTCTTCATCTTTCAGTGATACCAAAGTCTCAACGAATGGACTGTGCCGAATGCCTCATCCTTCGGCACCTTCTTCAAGAAGCATACCGGATTATCGCCAAAGAATTACCGCATGGGGGTGGAGTAGCTTAATTTGTAAATGCTTTATACTTTTTTGCATGCGAAATTAAAATTTCTCCCCAAAAATTTGCTGGTTTCTAAGAATCTTCGTACCTTTGCAGCACTAGTACCCGCCAAGCCTCTCAACGATGCTCAAATGTGCGGGTCGTTTTATTTTTATACATTTCCCTTGCTGAGATTCTCGTATTTTCAAACGATTCTTATTTCTTTGTGAATATTGAAAATATGGAAGAAAATGATAATATGTTAATAATCAAGGAATTATGGATTTGTTGGTTAATAGCGCTAAAATAGGATTTCTATAGTTGTACGACTATACCCCCTATAGTTGTACAACTATAACTCTACAGTTGTACGACCATACCCTATATAGTCGTACGACTACAACTTTATAGTCGTACAACTATAGGGTATTCGCTTAATGAGAAACAAAAAATAGAGAATTCGAGATGCCCAAAACTCCCTATTCTCGTTGCTAGATTCCAAGTTTACCAGTATGCAAAATTTGGTTATAAATATTGACAGAAATACCCTTTTTGGCAGGGGAAGATTACTTCTGCTCTAAATGAAGCCTGTTTCGATAGCACATGAAGCTTATTTCATTTTTACCTCCAATTATTTAGAATTCTGCATCAAACAAAGACGCTGATTTTATAAGGTATGAAGAAAATCATCAAAGAACACGAGCATTTTGAAAAGATCATGGGCTATAAAGCACCAGAATTCAAATCTGATTCCGGAGAATTCCATGTAATATTATGGAATCTCAACTATATTTCTAACAACAAAAATGAATATGCTATCGGGCGATTATGTCTATATCTCTTCATCAATAAATCGGATGATTTCATCTTGCTGGTCGGGATGATACCAGTGAATTTCTGCATCTCGCTTAAACCAGGTGAGCTGCTTGCGCATGTATTCACGGCTATGCGACTGTATCTGGCGGATGGCTTCATCCTTATCAATCTCGCCATCGAAATAGGCAAACATTTCCTTGTAGCCTACGGTTCTCAACGAGGTGAGTCCCTTCTGTGGGTATACGCTGCGTGCTTCTGCCTCCAGACCTTCGTCCATCATCATCAATACACGCTGGTTGATGCGGTCGTAGAGTTCAGCTCTGTCGCGGTTCAGACCTATCTTGAGGATGCGGAAAGGGCGCTGCTTCTTTTCGGCTGTGCGGAAAGAAGTATAAGTCTTGCCGGTCTGATGGCAGATTTCCAAGGCATGAACCACGCGGCGTGGATTCTTCCTGTCTACTATCGCCCAGTGCTCCGGGTCCATCTTGTGGAGTTCTTCTACCAGTGCCTCCAGCCCTTCCTCTTCCAGACGCTGTTTCATCCAAGTGCGGATGTCGTCACGAACAGTAGGGATGTCGTCGATTCCTTTGCATACAGCATCGATATACATCATGCTGCCGCCTGTAAGCAGCGCCACATCGTGATTCTTGAAGATGTCTTCCTGCAGGAGATTCATCACATCAGCCTCGTATTGGGCAGCGCTGTAATAATCTTCGATGTGGTGGTTTCCTACGAAATAATGCTTCACCCGTTGCTGCTGTTCGGCAGTAGGGGCTGCGGTTCCGATAGGAAGTTCGGCGAAGATCTGGCGGGAGTCGGCATTGATGATAGGTATAGCGAGATGCTCTGCCAGTGAAAGGCAAAGTTCCGTTTTACCTACACCGGTAGGACCTAAGACCACAATCAATGTTTTCATATATCATTCTTTATATTCAAGAAAAAAGCATCCTTGCTCGTTTCATAAACCTATGCAAAGATGCTCTTTTTACTTTTTTACTTTTTTACCCTTTTACTTTTATCGGATAATGCCTCGCTGAGAACTCTCTACGAAGTCGATAATATACTGAATCTCCTTGGTAACCTCAAGATTCTTCTTGATTTCCTCGATACCTTCCTTCAAAATACCCTTGCTGTAGAGCAGGCGGTAAGCCTCATGAATGTTCTGGATGGTCTCATTGCTGAAACCGCGACGGCGCAGACCGATGAGGTTGATGCTGCAGTAGCGGGTTGGCTCCTTGCCGGCAATGATGTATGGAGGAATATCCTGAGAGAAACGGCAACCGCCCTGGATCATCACGTAACCTGCGATATGGCAGAACTGGTGAACGAGAACGTTGGCGCTGACGATGGCGTTGTCGTCTACTACCACCTCACCGGCAAACTTGGTAGAGTTGCCGATAATCAAGCCGCTGCCGAGCACGCAGTCGTGAGCCACGTGAACAGTCTCCATCAGGAGGTTGTTGCTGCCTACTACGGTCTTGCCCTTAGAGGCTGTACCACGAGAGATAGTAACGTTCTCACGGATGCTGTTGTTATCGCCCACCTCGCAGGTTGTCTGCTCGCCCTTGAACTTCAAGTCCTGAGGCTTGGTAGAGATGCTGGCGCCTGGGAAAAATTCATTATTGTTGCCGATGCGAGCGCCCACGTGGATGGTAACGCTGTTCTGCAATACGTTGTTATCGCCCAAAACGGTGTCCTTGTCGATATAGCAGAAAGGACCGATAATGTTGTTGTCACCGAGTTTTGCCTCTGGGTGAACGAACGCTAATGGACTAATCTGATTCATATTTCTATTTTATTATTACTTGTTCTTAACAATCTGTGCTGTGAAAGTAGCCTCTGCCACCACCTGGTCGCCTACGAACATATAGCCCTTCATAGAGCTGATGCCATGACGTACTGGTGCGAGGAGTTCTACACGGAAGAGGAGGGTATCGCCCGGAACCACCTTCTTGCGGAACTTCACATCATCGAGCTTCATGAAGTAAGTGCTCCAGCGCTCAGGCTCCTCCAACTGGTTGAGGACGAGCAGACCGCCACACTGTGCCATTGCCTCTACCTGGAGAACGCCTGGCATCACTGGCTCTTCAGGGAAGTGACCGGTGAAGAAAGGCTCGTTGCTGGTTACATTCTTTACGCCCACGATGCTGTTAGGACCCATAGCAATGACCTTGTCGACCAGCTGCATAGGGTAGCGATGAGGCAGGAGCTGGCGGATGCGGATGTTATCCATGATTGGCTCCTCGTTAGGATCGTAGATAGGAGCCTGAATCTCATGCTTGCGGATCTCCTTGCGCATGAGGCGGGCGAACTTGTTGTTTACGGTATGGCCTGGACGCGTAGCGATGATGCGGCCCTTGATAGGCTTGCCGATGAGTGCCATATCGCCGATGATATCGAGCAGTTTATGACGTGTACATTCGTTCTCCCACTGCAATGGACGGTGCTGGATGTAACCCAACTTGTTGGCATCCATGTGAGGCACCTTGAGATGGTCGGCGAGCTGGTCGAGCTGAGCCTGTTCTACCTGGCGCTCGTAGATAACGATGGCATTGTCCAGGTCACCACCCTTAATGAGGTTAGCCTGGAGCAGAGGCATGATATCGCGTACGAAAACGAAGGTACGGGCTGATGCAATCTCCTCTGCGTATGTCTCCATCTTTTCGAGGGTAGCAAACTGGCTGTTGATGAATTTGCTCTCGAAAGAACACATGGCTGTGATGCTGAAGTCCTCGTCAGGAAGGATGGTGATGACAGACCCATTATCATCTTTCACCTCAATCTTATGACGGATGATGTAGTAGTCTTTCTCAGCATTCTGCTCCTGGATGCCTATGCTCTGGATCTTCTCTACATACGGAGCAGCAGAACCGTCGAGGATAGGGAACTCAGGACCGTTTACCTGGATGAGACAGTTGTCGATGCCGAGGGCATAGAGTGCTGACATACCATGCTCGATGGTAGAAACGCGGATATCGCCCTTACCGAGTACGGTACCGCGCTGTGTTTCAACAACGTTCTCAGCTACAGCCTGGATAACAGGCTCGCCTTCGAGGTCGATGCGCTGTATTTTATAACCGGTGTTCTCTGGTGCAGGATTGAAAGTTACGGTGAGGCTCAAGCCTGTATGCAAACCCTTTCCGCAAAGAGAGAAACTACCTTTCAGTGTCTTCTGTTTTGACATAATTATATTCATTTTTTAGGCACGGATAACACGGATTATTTTCTCTGCGTTTTCTTCGGATTCCTTAGTGGCGTTAGCCTCCGCGTCATCCGTGTCATCCGTGCCTTATTATTTTTAATTGTTTTTCTTTAATTCTTCAATCTGCTTCTTCAGGTCGTTGAGTTCCTTGTACATGTCAGGCAAACGACGGAAGATAGCCTGAGACTTGAAGTAAGCGCGCTGCTCCATAGGAGGAGTTCCGATGAGCTGCTGGCCGCTCTTGAGGCTGCCAGGAACACCGCTCTGGGCACCGAGGAACACCTTATCGCCGATAGTGATGTGGCCGGCAATACCCACCTGACCGCCAAACATACACCATTCGCCTACCTTTGTACTGCCTGCTACACCTACCTGAGAAGACATGACGGTATTGGCACCGATGTCGGTATTGTGGGCAATCTGTACGAGGTTGTCGAGCTTTACGCCCTTGCGAACATAGGTAGAACCCATTGTAGAACGGTCTACACAAGTGTTGGCACCAATCTCTACATCGTCTTCGATGGTAACGATACCAATCTGAGGAATCTTGTCGTATCCTTCAGGACCTGGAGCGAATCCGAATCCGTCGGCACCGATCACACAACCGGCATGAAGCGTAACGTTATTGCCTAATTTACAGCCGTGATATACGGTAACGTTCGGATAGATGAGTGCATTCTTACCAATCTTTACACCCTCTCCGATGTAGGCATGAGGATAAATCTGGCTACCTTCGCCTACCTCTGCACCATCGCTGATATATGCGAAAGCACCTACATATACGCCTTCAGCCACCTTAGCCTTTGGAGATACGAAAGCCAGCGGATCGATGCCGGTCTTCTTAGGCTTCATGGATTCGTACATCTGCAGGAGCTTAGCCACACACTCGTATGCATTCTTCACACGGATGAGGGTTGTGCTGACAGGGTGTTCCAATTCTACGGTTTCATCAATGAGTACGATGCTTGACTTGGTTTCGTAAACATAATGAGTGTATTTAGGGTTAGAAAGGAACGAGATAGCGCCTTCCTTACCTTCTTCGATTTTTGCGAAGGTGTTGACTGTTGCGTTCTCATCACCTTCCACACGGCCCTGAACGAACTGGGCTATTTGTTGAGCGGTAAATTCCATAATTTATCTGACTTCTAGTTTGTTTTATTTAGGTTCCCAAGGCATCATTACCTTTAGGTAACCGCAATTTGTTTGCAAAAATAGCAAAAAAGATTTAGATTCTCGACTTTATTTTGTAATATTTTGCTTTTTCGCCCCATAAAAAGGTATTTTTTAGGCGCAAAGCCTCTTTTTCAAGATACTTTGCGCCTAAATCGAGTTTTTATAACTTAGCAAGTTCTGCTGCCATTTCTGCCTGCAACTCCTTAGCTTTCTGACCTGCTACCTCAGCAAAGTCATCGCCGTTGCTGGCATAGATGATGCCGCGGGAAGAGTTGACGAGCAAGCCGCAGTCCTTGATGATGCCATACTTGCAAACCTCCTGCAGGCTGCCACCCTGTGCACCTACGCCCGGTACGAGGAGGAAGTGGTTAGGAGCCACCTTGCGGATGTCTTCGAACATCTTGCCCTGTGTAGCGCCTACTACATACATCATGTTCTCATCGTTGCCCCATTCCTGGCTCTTCTTGAGAACCTTCTCGAAGAGGCGCTCGCCCTCCTTATCCTCGGTGAGCTGGAAGTCGTGGCTACCCTTGTTGCTGGTAAGTGCCAGGAGGATAACCCACTTGCCGTCATACTCGAGGAATGGCTTGACTGAATCCTCACCCATATAAGGAGCTACGGTTACTGAGTCGATATTGTACTCCTCGAAGAATGTCTGGGCATACATCTTGCTGGTGTTGCCGATATCGCCGCGCTTGGCATCTGCGATGATGAAGTGGTTTGGATAGTGGCTGTGGAGATACTTGATGGTGTTTTCGAAGGCAATCATGCCATCGATTCCGCGGCTCTCATAGAAAGCCAGGTTTGGCTTGTAAGCCACACAGTATGGGGCTGTTGCGTCGATGATAGCCTTGTTGAATCTGAATATCATTTCGGCTTCTGCGCCCTGGATGTCTTCACTCTCGGTGATGCACTTAGGCAACTTGTTGATATCTGTGTCAAGACCTACGCACAAGAAACTCTTCTTGGCGAAAATCTGCTCTACGAGTTCTTTTCTGTTCATAATGGATTGATATGATGATTCATCGCCCCGAAGTACGGAACGATGAATCGGGGTTTTACAATTCTGTTTCTTTCAGCTTCTCTGCGTTCTCGGCTACGGTCAGGGCATCAATCATGTCCTGAATATCACCTGCCAGGAAACCGTTGAGATCGTGAGTGGTGTAACCGATACGGTGGTCGGTAACACGGCCCTGCGGGAAGTTGTAGGTACGGATTTTCGCACTGCGGTCGCCGGTAGAAACGAGGCTCTTGCGGCGGCTGGCGATATCGTCAACATACTTCTGGTGCTCACGGTCGTGGATGAATGTATAGAGGCGGCTCAAGGCACGCTCCTTGTTCTTTGGCTGGTCACGGGTTTCGGTACACTCGATGAGGATTTCCTCTACCTCGCCTGTGTTAGGGTTTTTCCAAGGGTAGCGGAGACGTACACCAGACTCCACCTTGTTCACGTTCTGACCACCGGCACCTGAACTTCGGAAGGTATCCCACTTGATGTCTCCTTCGTTGATGTTCACCTCAAACTTGTCTGCCTCTGGCAATACAGCCACGGTAGCAGCTGAGGTGTGCATACGGCCCTGTGTTTCAGTAGCAGGCACACGCTGAACACGGTGAACACCTGATTCATACTTCAATGTGCCGTAAACGTCAGTACCGCTCACGGCGAAGTCTATTTCCTTGTATCCACCTACTGCGCCTTCAGAAACAGAAGTCACGCTGACGGTCCATCCCTTAGATTCGCAGTATTTCTTATACATATTAAATAGGTCGCCTGCAAAGAGGGCAGCCTCGTCGCCTCCGGCACCGCCTCGGATTTCCATCTGTACGTTCTTGGCGTCTTCTGGGTCCTTAGGTACCAGCGCAATCTTGATTTCTTCTTCGAGTTTAGGCTGCAGCGCCTCGTTCTCGTTGAGTTCTTCGCGAGCCATCTCCTTCATTTCCGGATCGCTCTCGTTGGCAAGGATGTCCTTTGCCTCCTTGATGCTATTCAGACAGTTGATGTATCGCTTGCGTGCGTCCATGATGTCACCCAGGTCTTTCCATTCCTTGGTGAGCTTCACGTAGCGTGGCTGGTCGGCGATGACATCTGGGTCGGTAATGAGGGTGCTTACTTCCTCGTATCGGCTCTCTAAGCCTTCTAGCTTCTGTAATATGTTGTTATTATCCATTAATTTTAATTCTATTTTTAGTATTCGAATGTTCCGAATTCGCTCTTGATGGTCAGGCTGCGCTTGCCTTCTTCGATGTGACCCACAATCTGGGCATCGATGTTGAAGCTCTTGCTGATGGTGATAACCTTCTCGGCAACCTCAGGACGTACGTAGATCTCCATGCGGTGCCCCATGTTGAATACCTGATACATTTCCTTCCAGTCGGTCTCTGAGCAGTCGTGGATTGCCTTGAAGAGTGGAGGTACTGGGAACATGTTGTCCTTCACTACCTTGCAGTTCTCGCCTACGAAGTGAAGAACCTTGGTCTGGGCACCACCGGTGCAGTGAACCATACCGTGAATCTCTGGGCGGAGCTCATCCAGAATCTTCTTGATGACAGGAGCGTAGGTACGGGTAGGAGAGAGTACCAGTTCTCCGGCATTGATAGGTGAACCCTCTACCTCATCAGTCAACTTATACTTACCGCTGTAAACCAATTCTTCTGGCACGGCGTGGTCGTAGCTCTCAGGATAGTTCTCTGCGAGATACTTGGCGAATACATCGTGGCGGGCAGAAGTCAAACCGTTGCTGCCCATACCGCCGTTGTACTTCTTCTCGTAAGTAGCCTGACCTGTAGAAGAAAGACCTACGATGACATCGCCTGGACGGATGTTGGCATTGTTGATGACGTCGCTGCGCTTCATGCGGCAGGTAACGGTAGAGTCAACGATGATGGTACGAACCAGGTCGCCTACATCGGCAGTCTCACCGCCAGTAGGATAGATGCCGATACCCATCTCGCGCATCTCGTGGAGCAGGTCGTCAGTACCGTTGATGATAGCCGAAATCACCTCGCCTGGGATGAGCATCTTGTTGCGTCCGATGGTAGAGCTTACGAGGATGTTGTCTACGGCGCCTACGCAGAGCAGGTCGTCGGTATTCATCACGATAGCATCCTGAGCGATACCTTTCCATACAGAGAGGTCGCCCGTCTCCTTCCAGTACATGTAGGCCAAGCTTGACTTGGTACCTGCACCGTCGGCATGCATAATGTTACAATACTCTGGGTCGCCGCCCAAGATATCAGGTATGATCTTGCAGAAAGCCTGTGGGAAGATACCCTTGTCGATGTTCTTGATAGCGTTGTGAACATCTTCCTTTGCTGCGCTAACACCGCGCATCATATATCTATTGTTACTCATATTCTTACTTTGAATTTTGTTCTTTGAACTTTATGATATGCTTATTTTTCCTGGTGCCAGAAATCCCATGATGCAAAGGCTTGCAACAAGAGCATTTCCAAGCCATTCTTTACTGTGGCTCCGTGTTCTTTGCCCTTCTTCATGAAGAGGGTTTCGTCGGGATTGTAGATGAGGTCGTAGAGCAGGGTGTGGCTGTCCATTGCCTCGTAAGGCAGCGCAGGACACTCGTCTACGTGTGGGTACATGCCCACTGGGGTACAGTTTACGATGACGTTATACTCCTTGATAACCTCAGGGGTGATTTTTTCGTACTGGATAGTACCCGGACGCTCGTATCGACTCACGAAGGCTGTTTCCAGTCCGAGCGATTTCAGCCCGAAGTTGATAGCCTTTGAAGCTCCGCCTGTACCCAGGATGAGAGCCTTCTTGTGATAAGGCTCGATATAAGGTTCGATGCTCTTGGTAAAACCGATTACATCGCTGTTATATCCTTTCAGATAAACATCTTCGCCTCTGTGCTCCACCTTGATCACGTTGACGGCTCCGATAGCATTCGCCTCAGGGCTTACCACGTCGAGATAGCTGATCACTTTCTCCTTATAAGGTATTGTGACGTTGAGACCCTTTAGTTCAGGATTTGAGTCGAGAATCTCGGTAAGATTTTCGATAGAAGGTATCTCGAAGTTGATGTATTGGGCATCGATGCCCTCGTTCTCAAACTTTTCGTTGAAATAGTTTTTTGAGAACGAATGCCCCAGAGGGTAACCTATGAGTCCATACTTGTCCATAATATTTTTATTTTATTTGGTTGCGAAATAGAGTGTGCAGATGCCGAAGGTGAGTCGCTTGAACTCTGCCTTTGCGAATCCTGCCTTTTTGAACACCTCCATCATAACCTCGCCCTGAGGGAATGCCTCGATGGTCTTGTTGAGATAACTGTAGGCGCTCTGGTCTTTGCTGATGAGTTTGCCATACATCGGCAAGACAGTGTTGCTGTAGATGCTGAACAGCTGCTTCATCGGGAAACTGACCGGCGTGGTGAGTTCTACGATGCAGAGATGTCCGCCTTTTTTCAGTACCCGGCACATTTCCTTCAGTCCCTGGTCCAGGTTCTGGAAGTTTCTGATACCGAAGGCTGCGGTTACAGCGTCGAAGCTCTCGTCCTGGAAAGAGAGGTTGAGGCAGTCTTCCTTGGCAAAGGAGATGGTGTTTTCCAGTCCCAGCTGCTTTACCTTCTGTCTGCCTATCTCCATCATGCCGTCCGAGATGTCTGCTCCGATCAGCTGGTCGGGATGTAGCATCTGTGCGGCTAGGATGGCGAAATCGCCGGTACCGGTAGCGATGTCGAGCATCTTTTTAGGAGAGAAGGGCGCAAGACGCCTGATTGCCTTCTTGCGCCATCCCTTATCGATATCCCACGAGAGACGGTGGTTCAGGGTATCGTAGGTAGGGGCGATGTTGTCAAACATCTCCTCTACCAACTTTCCCTTTTCTCCTGTGCCCTCGTAGGGCTTAATCTGTTCTTGTCTATACATTATATATAGTTTACTTGTGTGCTGCAAGCCACTCGCTTACGTTCTTCTCGATGCGGGCAGCGATGTCGCCTTCCTCGGCAGCCTTGTCGAACTTCTCGCCTGTGATGTGCTCGTACAGCTCGATGTAGCGGTCGGATACGCTCTCTGCATACTCGTCAGTAATCTCTGGCATAGTCTGACCAGGCTGGTTCATGAAGTTGTGCTCGATAAGCCACTGACGAACGAACTCCTTAGAGAGCTGGCGCTGTGGTTCACCCTTCTCAAACTTCTCCTCGTAACCATCTGCATAGAAGTAGCGGCTAGAGTCTGGAGTGTGGATCTCGTCGATGAGATAAACCTTGCCGTCGCGCTTGCCGAACTCGTACTTGGTATCTACGAGAATCAATCCCTGCTTGGCAGCGATTTCCTGACCGCGGGCGAAGATACGGCGTGTGTAGTCCTCCATCACAGCGTAGTCCTCAGCACTAACAATGCCCTGGGCGATGATTTCTTCCTTAGAAATGTTCATGTCGTGACCCTCATCGGCCTTTGTTGTAGGGGTAATGATAGGCTCTGGGAAACGCTGGTTCTCGCGCATACCGTCTGGCAACTTCACACCGCAGATTTCGCGGCAGCCCTTCTGATACTCGCGCCATGCACTACCGGTGAGGATAGAACGGATGATCATCTCCACGCGGAAACCTTCGCACTTCAAACCTACGGTAACCATTGGGTCTGGAGTAGCCAACTTCCAGTTTGGACAGATGTCTGTAGTTGTGTCCAGGAACTTAGCTGCAATCTGATTGAGCACCTGTCCTTTGAAAGGGATACCCTTAGGCAGAACAACGTCGAACGCTGAGATTCTGTCGGTAGCGACCATCACGAGGAGGTCGTCGTTAATGTCATACACATCACGTACTTTACCGTGGTAAACACTCTTCTGTCCATCAAAATGGAAATCTGTCTTTGTTAATGCTTTCATTTTACTTTGAACTTTGAATTTTGAACTTTGAACTTTATGATATGCCTTGCGTAATCATTCTGTTCATTCTTAATTCTTATTATTTTGAATTATCTTTTTCTGCTTTCTGAGCTTCCCGTGCTTCCGCTCTCTCCTTGTCATACTTGTCGTATGCGTTGACGATGCGGGTTACGAGTTTGTGGCGCACGATATCCTTCTGTCCCAGCTTCACCACTCCGATGCCTTCCACGCCGTCCAGAATCTTGAGCGCCTCCTTCAGTCCGCTTCGCTGTTCGCGTGGCAGGTCAATCTGTGTCAGGTCGCCGGTGATGATCATCTTGGTGTTCATGCCCATACGGGTGAGGAACATGCGAATCTGTTGGGAGGTAGTGTTCTGTGCCTCGTCGAGGATGACGACGGCATCGCTGAGTGTGCGTCCGCGCATAAAGGCGAGCGGAGCAATCTGGATAATGTGCTTTTCCATCATATCCTGCAGCTTTACGGCAGGTATCATGTCTTCCAGCGCATCGTAGAGCGGCTGGAGGTATGGGTCAATTTTGTCTTTCATATCGCCAGGCAGGAAACCGAGTTTTTCGCCGGCTTCTACGGCTGGTCGTGAGAGGATAATTTTCTTGATGGCTTTCTCCTTGAGTGCCTTTACGGCAAGGGCGATGCTGAGATAGGTCTTACCGGTACCGGCTGGTCCCACGGCAAATATCATGTCGTTCTTCTCGTAAGCATCTATCAGCTGCTGCTGGTTTTCGCTGCGGCTCTTGATAGGTCGGCCGCTGATGCTGTATACCAGCACGCCTTTCACGCTGTCCGCCTTGGTCTGTTTTCCTTTCACGATGTCCAGGATGTCTTCATCATTGAGCATGTTGTATTTAAGCAAGTGCTTGCGCATCTGCTCAATATCCTCTTCCACCTTTGCCATTTCCTCCTCGTCGCCGAGCACACGAATCACGTTGTCGCGTGCTACGATACGCAACTTAGGATACAGCGATTTAATCATCTGCAGGTGGGCGTTGTTCACACCGTAGAACATCACTGGATCGATATCTTCGAGTACAATATGTTTCTCTATCAAAATGTCTTAATTCTATAAAGTTTAAACTATCCTATCTAATATTTTGTTATATAACGCTGCAAAATTACTACTTTTCCATGAAATGAGCAAATTTCGGCGAATAAAACATTCTTTAAATATTAAAAAAGCTATTTTTTCGAGAGATTTTGTTACCTTTGCAGCTAAATTTGGCGATGCGGTTCCCGTTTTGCCTGAAGAATATAGAATATTATTTCGTGAAAATAAGATAATTATGAAGATTAGTAAGAACAGATATTTACAGGGATTTGGTATTGTGGTTTTGCTTCTGGCGCTGGTAAGAGTCATCTTCCCGGGGGTGGCAAAACCGAAAACGGCGGCTGCTGGTGCAGCTGATTCTACGCTCGTGGCAGTGAAGGATTCGGCTGCTTCTGATGCTTCTTCTGCTGAGATTTCTGATGCTCCCGCTGGTGCTGATGGAAATGTGGCTGAGGACCTGAAGAAGGATGAACTCTCTGTTATGCCTGATACGGCACAGAGCGGAAAGCCTTCTATCTTCTACGACAAGGATGGCAAGGAGGTGAAGCATCGCATCTTCTCGGTGCCTCATTTCGGCAATACTTTCCCCGACCAGCAGGATGTGCAGATTCTGGCGGCTACTAAGCATGGTGTAAAACCGGTACAGAACCGTCTGGAGGCGGAGAACAGCAAGGGCAAGCTGGTGTATGTGGGCAGCAATCCTTTCTTTTATGTCGACAAGCTGAACAACAGCATTCCTTACCTGGTGCCTCGTGCCTCTGTGCTGCTCCAGGATATTGGTCGTGCCTATTTCGATTCGTTGCAGATTAAGGGCATTCCGCTGCATAAGATTATCGTGACGAGCATTCTGCGCACCAAGGATGATGTGGCGAAACTGCGTACCCGAAACGGTAATGCTACCGAGAATTCGTGCCATCTTTATGGTACTACCTTCGATATCTGTTACAACCGCTACAAGCAGATTCAGACCCGTGAACAGCCTCGCCGACAGGTGCAGAATGATACCCTGAAATGGGTGTTCTCCGAGGTGCTCCGCGATTTCCGCAACAAGAACCGCTGCTATATTAAATATGAGGTGAAGCAGGGTTGCTTCCATATCACCGTGAAGTAATCTGGTTGTTCCCGGCACGCCGCCCTGAAAGGGCAGAAGCTCCTAGCCCCAGGGCAACGCCCTGGGTATAAAATATAATAATAGACATGCGCCCTGTAAGGGCAAAAGCTTTAAAATACTTAGTGATAATAAAGCTTTTGCCCTTACAGGGCGTCTTGCTGACTGCTACTATACCCAGGGCGCTGCCCTGGGCTAGGAGTTTCTGCCCTTTCAGGGCGTATGGAGCTTACTTACGAAAGTTCTTTTATTTAATTCTTGATTCTCTTCAAATCTGCTTCTTCTCCCACTATCCAGATGATGTCTCCCTTCTTGAAGACTCGGGTAGGGGATACGTGCGTCAGATTCTCACGACCTTCTTCCAGTCCTACAACCATGCAGTTGTACCGGTCTCTGATACCGCTTTCGATGAGCGTCTTGCCCAGGAATTCGCTGGAAGAAGAGATGATGAGCTGACTGAGCTTCATCTCGCGCTTTTCTATTTCAGCCTCCTCAGGCAGCAGGTCGCTCTGCAGGGCGGTGTTGAATTTCTGCAGCTGGTCGTCGTTGCCGATTACCTGCAGTTTGTCGCCCGGGAAGATGATCATGTCGCCGTTCGGGATGTTCAGCCGGTGAGAGCCGCGGCGAATGCTGCTCATGTCAACACCGAAACGCTGGCGCAGATGCAGCTCTCGCAGCGATTTGCCAGTCCAACTGCTGTCCTCTGGCACTTCAAATTCGCTGATGTGGATATCCCGGTCCAGCAGTCTGCCCTCGTAGAGCGGCCGCTTTTCGCCATTCACCTGAGCCGCAATATCGCGCGAGCGGAGGTTGTGAACGAAGACGCGCTCCATCACGATGCTACGCTTCTTGATGCGGCGGGAGGTTATCATCAGCATCACTACTGCTGCACCGATGCAGACAATCAGCGCATTGGTAAAGCGCGAGAGGAAATTGATGATGTAGAAGATGAAAGCCAGTGCTATCATAAAGCGCACGAACACCGTAAAGAGCAGCGGCACGCGGTTGATGCTGCTCTCCACCCAGAGGCGTTTCCACTCGGCACTGTGGTTCTTCTTCATCACGATGGCGCGCAGGAACGGCGAGATGAACAGGACGGTGAGCAGACCGGTGATGGCGTTGGCATACCAGTGGAGATGCCAGCCGGGCAGCAGATTGCGCATCAGCGGCAGCACGAAGGTGAACATCAGGGCGATGACGGCTGCCGAGAGGATGGAGTAGGCGGTGGTGTTGACCAGCATCTGGCGGATCAGCGATTTCCACTTGCTCTGCTGCTGCGTCTGGGGATGACTCATCGCGAAATGGTTCAGAATATGGATGAGTTTGTCGGGCAGATGTTTCTCCATCACCTGATAGGTAGGTGTGGCAAGACGAATCATATAAGGTGTAAGGAAGGTGGTGATGACGCTCACCGCTACCACTACCGGATAGAGGAACTTGCTGATGACGCCGAGCGACAGACCCAGCGAGGCGATGATGAAAGAAAACTCACCAATCTGAGCCATCGAGAAACCGCAGCGCATCGCCGACTTCAGCGACTCGCCTCCGAGCATGAATCCGAAGGTGCCGAATATCGCCTGACCTATCAGTATCGTACCCACCAGGGCGAGGATAGGAACGGCATATTCTACCAGAATCTTCGGGTCTACCAACATACCTACCGATACGAAGAAGATGGCTCCGAAGAGATTCTTTACCGGTTCTACGAGTTTGATAATCTTCTCTGCCTCAATGGTTTCTGCCAGTATGCTGCCCATGACAAAGGCTCCGAAGGCGCTGCTGAACCCCACCTTGGTGCTCAGTACCGCCATGCCGCAGCACAGACCCAGCGAAACGATGAGCAGGGTTTCGGCATTGATAAGTTTCCTCACCGAACGCAGGAACCACGGAATGGCGAAGATGCCCACGATAAACCACACGCCCAGGAAGAAGCCTATCTTCACGATAGAGGCAAGCATCTGCCCGCCGTCGGGACTGCTTCCGCTCGCTATCGCCGACAGCATCACCATCATCACGATAGCCAGGATATCTTCCAGTATCAGCACGCTCATCACCATCGAGGCAAACTTCTGGGTGCGCAGCCGCATATCATCGAATGCCTTATATATAATAGTGGTGGAGCTCATGGCGAGCATACCGCCCAGGAAGATGCAGTCCATCCTTCCCCAGCCGAAACTGTGGCCTACGCTGATACCCAGCATCATCATGCAGAACACGATGACCACGGTGGCGATGATGGGAGAGGCACCCATCTTCACGATTTTCTTGAACGAGAAGTCGAGACCGAGCGAGAAGAGGGTGAAGATGACACCGATGTCGGCCCAGGTCTGGATATCCGTCTCGTCGACTACCGACATGGTGTAGGACATGTGTGGCGAAACCAGGAATCCCGCCATGATGTATCCCAGCACCAGCGGCTGCTTGAGCCTTTTGAAGATGAGGGTTACGATGCCTGCTACCATCAGGATGAGGGCGAGGTCTTTTACTAAGAATGGAATTTCAGCCATATTTTTCTGTTTATGAAAAAGGGGAATTTAGATGTGCCTAAATTCCCCATATCTGTATTAGTCATTAAATTCTTCTGTGATTTCCGCTATCTTCACGATGGTCTTCACTACCTTCTCCATTACCTGGATGCTCACAAACTCGTGAGGACCGTGGAAGTTGACACCGCCGGCGAAGATGTTAGGACAAGGCAGACCCTTGAAGCTCAGCTGGGCTCCGTCGGTACCGCCGCGGATAGGCTCTACACGAGGTGGAACGCCGCTCTCCTGCATCGCTCTGAGCACGATGTCGATGACGTGCATGTTAGGATCAATCTTCTCCTTCATGTTATAGTATTGGTCGTAGATAACCGCCTTTACGGTTCCGTCGCCATACTTCTCGTTCATCTTGTTCACGCAGTCCTCGATGAAATCCTTGCGGTTTTCAAACCTGTTGCGGTCGTGATCTCGGATGATGTAGCTGAGCTTTGCCTCCTCGCAGCGGCTCTCGATGCCGATGAGGTGGTAGAAACCCTGGTAGCCTTCAGTCTGCTCAGGAGTCTCGTTCTCAGGAATCATGTTCTGGAATTCCACAGCCAGTCGGCTTGCATTCACCATCTTTCCCTTGGCATAGCCCGTATGAACGCTCACGCCCTTGATGACGATCTTGGCTCCGGCAGCATTGAAGTTCTCGTATTCCAGGTCGCCCAGGTCGCCGCCATCTACGGTGTAAGCCCAGTCGCAGCCAAACTTCTCTACGTCGAAATGATGCGCACCCATACCGATTTCCTCGTCAGGATTGAAACCTACGCGGATGTCGCCGTGCTTGATTTCGTCGTGGTCGCGCAGATAGCACATAGCCTGTACGATTTCAGCGATGCCCGCCTTGTCGTCAGCACCCAGCAGGGTAGTACCGTCTGTCACGATGATATCCTCTCCCTTGTGAGCCTTCAGTTCTGGGAAAGTCTCAACGCTTGAGATGATGCCCGGGCTCAGCTCGATGTCGTTGCCGTCATAGTTCTTGATGACGCGCGCCTTTACATCCTTTCCGCTGGCATCAGGTGATGTATCCATGTGTGAAATAAATCCGATGGTAGGAGTCTTTTTCTTGGTATTGCTCTTCAGAGTGGCATAGATATAGCCCATGTCATCCATTTCGACATCGCTCAGTCCTTCGTCCTCAAGTTCCTTCTTCAGGTACTTGGCAAATTCGAGCTGTTTTGCCGTACTAGGCACGCTGGTCGATTCTTCGCTCGACTGTGTGTCGAATTTCGTATAGTTTATAAATCGTTCTACTAAATCCATGTTTTCAATTATTAATCATTTCTGTTGTTTCGGGTGATCTCGGTGGGATTCAAACCCACGACCTTCAGAACCGGAATCTGACGCTCTATTCAGCTAAGCTACGAGACCCTCTTTTCTGCTGCCCGTTTCTCCGGTTGTATGACATCGAAACGGAAGTCGACTGCAAAATTACTGCTTTTATTTGAAATAACCAAATATTTGGGGCAGATTTTTTCATATATATAATGTGTATTTGCAAATTGTTCTACAAAATGCTACTAAAAAACTTAAAAATGCTATCATTTTGCGAAAAAATACGGAAAAATACTTGCAGATTAATTATTATTTTGTACCTTTGCAGCGCAAATACTAAATATGAAATAAAAATGAGCAATTTGATAAAACCTGAAGGGTACAAGGCGCTGCTGGATATGCGCCAGACCGAAATGGGTATTAAAATGATAAAAGAATTCTTCCAGCAAAACCTGAGCACCGAGCTCCGTCTGCGTCGTGTTACCGCTCCACTCTTCGTATTGAAGGGCCTTGGTATCAATGATGACCTGAACGGCGTAGAGCGCCCTGTAAGTTTCCCTATCAAGGATTTGGGCGAAGCCCAGGCTGAGGTGGTTCATTCTCTTGCCAAGTGGAAGCGACTGACGCTTGCCGAGTATGAGATTGAGCCTGCTTATGGCGTATATACAGATATGAACGCCATCCGTGCTGACGAGGAGCTGGATAATCTTCATTCGCTCTATGTTGACCAGTGGGACTGGGAGGCTGTGATTACCAAGGAAGACCGTACCATTGCCTTCCTCGAGAATATCGTGCGCCGTATCTATGGTGCCATCTTGCGTACCGAGTTCCTGGCTTGCGAGCATTATCCTCAGCTGAAGCCTTTCCTGCCTAAGGATATTCATTTCATTCATGCGCAGGATTTGCTCGATATGTATCCAGACCTTTCTCCTAAGGAGCGTGAGGATGCTATCTGCAAGAAGTATGGCGCTGTATTTGTAGAGGGCATCGGAGGCAAGTTGAGCGATGGCAAGAAGCATGATGGCCGAGCTCCTGACTATGATGACTGGAGCACCGTGGCTGAGAACGGCAAGATGGGACTGAATGGTGATATCCTCATCTGGTATCCTGTTCTGGGTCGCAGTTTCGAGCTCAGTTCTATGGGTATCCGTGTCGACAAGGAGAGTCTGCTGCGTCAGCTTAAGCTGGAGGGCAAGGAGGATAGAGAGAAGCTTTACTTCCATCAGCAGCTCCTGAACGACAAGTTGCCTCTGAGCATTGGTGGCGGTATCGGCCAGAGCCGTCTGTGCATGGTATTGCTTCATAAGGCTCACATTGGTGAGATCCAGGCTAGCATCTGGCCTGAGGAGATGCGCAAGGAGGCTGAGGAAGCGGGCATGAACCTTATCTAAGCCTTTCTGTCGGTGCGTCATGGTGTATACTTTGATGTGCTGCATATTCAGTTGATCTTTTTAAGATAATAATAATTTGCTTACGAAGGCTCCCGGTGCTTTTCTGCATCGGGGGCTTTTTTTGTTGTGTGTCGGTATGACACTAACCTAGTTGGTTCAAATTCCCCAGAACGCCCCGTTTCTGCCGTTTTCGGGGTCTTCATTGATGACCGGCGTCTGCCATCATTTATAACCCGTGTTGGTCTTAATAGAAGTCTCGAGCGAGGCACAAAAGACTGTTCTTTCGATTGCCGGTGCAAAGATACGAAGATTTCTGGGATCTAACAAATTTAGGCATGTGATAAGGAGCGATTTTCAGCAGCTTACGATTTGAAACTTAGTAAAGAGAAATAACTCTATGTTTCATGGGACGCATCTCTATGTTTTGCGGTGTAGAAAACTATGTTTTGCGCTATAAACCAGTATATTACAAAGTAATAACCGATTACGTGGAACGTATTCAGTATTCAGTATTCAGTTTTTTTCGCTGTTGTTACCACTCTCTGTGTAGATAGTATATTATATATATAATAATTATATATATAATATAAAATAATTACTTACAATTTGTAACCATATAAAAGGTAACTATCGCGAAAAAAACTGAATACTGAATACTGAATAACCTCTTGGGCATCATACGCCCGGGTATAATGGCAGCATTTGGGGGAAGATAGTACTAGTTTCTCCACTCCGTATAGGTTGTCCTACATGGAGTGGAGAATTTCGTATCGTGTGGAGTATCTTCTATGTCATGACCAGATCCAGGTCCTTTGTGAGCTTTTTCATCGCAGGGTTCTTCTCCATAAGAAGTTCCAGAACTTCATTCTTGGTCAGAACCTTGCCTACCTCTTCCTGGTCGGCAAGGCGGTAGCTGATGCTCAGTTCGCTGTTGTGAAGACCTAAGACGAAAGTCTTGAGAATGCGGTTCTTGATGTTCAAAACGTCGTCTAATAAGAGCTGGTTGTTGATGATAACCTCTATCTGCGGATAGTTGGTTATCTTCGGTACAATACTCTTCATGCGGTTGGCTAAGCCTATGAAATCCAGCTTGTTCTGCATTCTCATGCACATACTGAACCATGTTGCTTCCACCTGCTCCTGGGTGAACTCGTTCTGGTCGCCCGTGATGGTCGCTTTTTCCTCATTGGCATCATCATACGGACTGTGCAGGCGGCGCTGGTTCTCCTCCTTCTTCTTCAGGTTAGAGAAAGTCATGCCTATGCCGCCCAGCTTGATATTCTTGAGTCGTGGCTTGTGAGGCGATGCAGCATCAGTAGCAGCTCCGGCAGCGGCTGAGCCTTCTGGAGAGGCAGATGCGGCTGCGGTGGCAGATGCAGAATAAGATGCAGAATAAGATGCAGCATTGGAGGCTGCAGAAGCGGCTGCTGAGGCTCCGGAAGAAGGCACAGCAGTAGCTGTAGCAGCAGACGCTCCCGGCTGTGATGACCGGTTTTCGCTGCTGCCAGAAGGCTCAGAACCTGCACCCTGAGAGGCAAGCTTAGACTGAGCCAGGAGTTTCTGAAACAGGGATTTTAATCTATTGGGCGTACGCCCCGCACTAGGCACATCCTGATCCTCGGGCTGCGTAATCTGGCCTATCTGTATCAGGGTGAGCTCTACCAGTAATCGCTTGTTGCTGCTGGCGCGGTAATGGATATCGCACTGGTTCATCAGTTCCAGCGCCTTATATAAGAAAGGTGTAGGTGCCTTCTGGGCCTGAGCCTGGAACTTGGCTTTCTGGTCGTCGCTGGTCTCGAGCAGAGGCAGGGTCTGAGGATCCTTCGCCATCATCACATTGCGCACATGCTGGGCAAGCCCCTGTATCATGTTGCCGCCATCGAAACCGCGGCTCAGAATGCCGTCGAGTGTAACCATCATCTCGGCCACCTTATTCTCCAGAGCCAGGTCTACCAGACGGAAATAGTTGTCGCTGTCGAGCACGTTCAGGTCCTCGATAACCTTCTGGTAAGTGATGTTGCCCATGCAGAAGCTGGCAGCCTGGTCGAAGATAGAGAGGGCATCGCGCATACCTCCGTCAGCCTTTTCGGCTATCACGGCGAGCGCCTGCTCTTCATATTGTATGCCTTCCTTCTCAGCCACCATCTTCAGGTGGTTGATGGTATTGGCTACCGTCATTCGCTCGAAGTCGTAAATCTGGCATCGGCTCAGGATGGTAGGCAGAATCTTATGCTTCTCGGTAGTGGCGAGGATGAAGATGACATGCTGAGGTGGCTCTTCCAGCGTCTTGAGAAAGGCGTTGAAGGCGGCTGTAGAGAGCATGTGGACCTCATCGATGATAAACACCTTATACTTGCCTACCTGAGGCGGGATGCGGGTCTGCTCCATCAGAACCTTAATCTGGTCAACACCGTTGTTGCTGGCGGCATCCAGCTCGAAGATGTTGTAGGAACGCTGCTCATTGAAGGCACGGCAGCTCTCACATTCGTTGCATGCCTCGCCGTCTTCACGAGGGTGCTCGCAGTTGATTGCCTTCGCAAAAATGCGGGCACAAGTGGTTTTGCCCACACCTCTCGGACCGCAGAAAAGATAGGCGTGCGCCAGCTTGCCGCTCTTCACTGCATTCTTCAAAGTGGTGGTCAATGCACTCTGTCCGACAACCGAATCGAAGGTCATCGGACGGTACTTTCTTGCAGAAACTATATACTCTTCCATTATTTTTTCTTAATTGATGATGCAAAGATAACAAAAAAATATTATCTTTGCAAACAAATTCGGAAGAAATGAGTAAAAAACTTGGTATTATATGGAATTATCTCGCTCATTATAAGTATCTTATAGTGATTGTAGCGGGTGTTCTGGTAGTTGGTGTAGTTGATGACAACAGTGTAAGACAGCACATTAAGTACCAGATAGAGATAGCTACGCTCCGTTCGGAGATAGAAAAGTATCGTGAGCAGTATGAAAACGACAAGCATACCCTGCGCGATATGCAGCATGGTGCGCGGGCATTTGAGAAGATAGCCCGCCAGCGTTATTTCATGAAGGCTGATGATGAAGATATCTTTGTATTGAGTTCGGATATTCCGGAAAAAACTAACGAACAAGACGAAAATGAAACAATTGAGTAAACTGGAAAGTGCTATTTTCTTGCTGGGCGGCGTGCTGATGGTTGTCGGTGCGGCTTGCTTCGCATTTGGTTTTTCACATCCGCAGCTGGTGCAGGTAACGAGCTGGGGGTTCCTGCTGGGCACCATACTCTTTAGCGTGATGCAGGCGATGCAGTTCTATGAGGGATCTTCGCTGGTAATCCACCGCCTGAAGCGCATGCAGTATGTGGCAGACATCTTCTTCGTGCTCTCAGGCATCTCGATGGTAGATACGGTGTATGCTTTCCTGCGCCGCTGGTTTGAGAATTATGAGACCTATATCACCTATTTCTATAATAAGTGGGTAGTCTTCCTCCTCATCGCAGCCCTGCTGGAACTGTATACCACGCATCGCATCTCTCATGAACTGAAGAAGGAAAACAATCAGTAATATAGAAAGGACGAGAAAAAGCTTTCGGTGGGCAATAGGAGTGCAAACAAAACATAAATCTTGTAAGAATGAATTAAATTGCTGCAATTTATTTCGTCAGTTCAAATTAAGATTGTACTTTTGTTCACCGAAAGTGATATAGATAGCTTATGAATAGAATATTTTACGCATTCATTGCCTTGATGGCACTTGCATCTTGTGCCAACAGTTACGATATCTCGGGTACTTCTAACGTAAGTACTCTGGACGGACGTATGCTGTACCTTAAGATACTGGAAAACAACGATTTCAAGAACGTGGATTCTTGCGATGTAGTGCACGGACAGTTCCATTTTCAGGGTTCTGTCGACTCTATGAAGATGGCGAATATCTTCATGGATGATGACCCTGTGCTGCCGCTGGTGCTGGAGAGTGGAAGCATTACGGTGAAGCTCGATGATACACAGCAGGTGGTAAGCGGTACTCCTATGAACGATAAACTCTTCGGATTCTTCAAGAAATACCAGCAGATTCAGAATCAGTTGCGCGAACTGGTACACAAGCACGACCAGGCTATCATGAACGGTAGCGATATGGTGGCTGTCAACAAGCATCTGAACGAGGAATCCATCCGCCTCTCTGAGCAGGAAGACAAGCTCATCACTTCGTTTGTTACCGACAACTTCAACAATGTGCTGGGACCGGGCGTCTTCTTCCTCGTTACAATGGGCAACCAGTATCCGATGCTCTCTCCTTGGATAGAGGATATCATGAGCAAGGCTACCGACTATTTCAAGAATGATCCTTATGTAAAGGACTATTATAAGAAAGCTCAAGAGAATCAGGAGATTATGAACGGTACACGAGATGCCCAGAGCGGCATGCAGCCAGAGATGGAAGCGGCTCCACAGGTAAATCCTGATGCGGCTCCGGCACCTACAGCCAATGAACTGGCTGCGCCTACGATTCCTGAAAAACAGGAAGGTCAGGAGTAGAAACAGGACTCTTTCAAGGTCTTGGGCATTAACATCTTGTAAAACTCTTCATTTTATAAGTTTAGTAATATGAAATTAATCAAGAATGGAACCATTATAAATGAGGGTCGCTCTTTTGTGGGCGACCTCTTGTTGGATGGTGAATTTATCAAGGAGATATATGAAGGCGAGGCACCCCGTGGCAATTACGATGAAGTCATCGATGCCTCGGGGTGTTTTGTTTTGCCGGGTGTGATTGATGATCATGTTCACTTCCGTGAGCCGGGACTTACGCAGAAGGCTGACATCGAGAGCGAAAGCCGCGCTGCTGCCTTTGGTGGTGTGACCAGTTATTTTGAGATGCCTAACACGGTACCTCAGACTACCACTCTGGAGGCCTGGCAGGCAAAGCGGCAGCTGGGCGCTGAGAAGAGTCATGTGAACTACAGTTTCTTCTTTGGTGCTACCAATGATAATGTAAATGATTTTGAGCAGCTCGATACGCATCGTGTACCGGGAATCAAGCTCTTTATGGGCTCCAGTACGGGCAATATGCTGGTGGATAAATATGAGGCGCTGCAGGCTATCTTCAAGAAGGCGAAAGAGCTGGATTTGCCTGTGATGACCCACTGTGAGGATACCGAAATCATTAACCGCAACATGCAGCTGGCTAAGCAGAAATGGGGTGAGGACCCTGCCGTAGAACATCATCCGGAAATACGCAGCGAGGAGGCTTGCTATGAAAGCAGCCGTCTGGCGGTGCAGCTGGCTAAGGAAAGCGGGGCGCATCTACATATCGCTCACGTTACTACGGCTAAGGAACTGGAGTTCTTTGGTAAGGATGAAAATATTACAGGCGAGGCTGTTGTGGCTCATCTCATGTTCTCGGACAAAGATTACGCTGTGAAGGGCGCACGCATCAAATGCAACCCTGCAGTAAAGACCGCTGCTGATCGCGAAGCTTTGCGTAAGGCGCTGAGTAATGGTAGGATAACTGTAGTAGGTACCGATCATGCTCCTCATCAGTTGAAGGATAAACAGGGCGGTTGTGCCAAGGCTGCATCAGGTATGCCAATGGTACAGTTTTCGCTGGTAAGCATGCTGAAACTTGTTGACGAAAAGGTAATCAGTATCGAGCGCCTGGTTGAACTGATGTGCCATAATCCAGCCCGTCTGTTCCATATCAGTCAGCGCGGCTTCCTGCGTCCGGGTTATAAGGCAGATGTCGTTGTGGTGCGCAAGGGAGAGCCTTGGAAGGTGACCGCAGAGGTGATTCAGAGCAAGTGTAAATGGAGCCCTGTAGAGGGTGACGAGTTTGCATGGAAAGTGGAACAGACTTTCTGTAACGGTCGTCTGATCTATAACAAAGGCGTGTTTGATGCCGCTTGCAGAGGAGAGGAACTGGAGTTCAGAAACAATTTCTGAAAAAGGGAAATCTTACGGGGATTGTAAAATAAAATATCGTATCGGATGCGAAGAATAGTATACAATATAAGCGAAATTGAGCCATATATCAACTGGCTATACTTTTATCATGCCTGGGGATTGAGCGGCAAACCTCGAGAGGAAAAGGAAAAAATGAAGGCTGAGGCGCTCGATATGCTCCATTCATGGGAAGGCGAATATCATACCTATGCCGTCTTCGGACTCTTCGAGGCGAACAGCGAGGGGGATGATATCTGGCTGGAAGGGCAGAAAGTCCGCTTCCCGATGCTCCGTCAGCAGCATCCGGCGGCTCAGGGAGAACCCAATCTTTGTCTGGCTGATTTCATCCGTCCTCTGGGCAGTGGAATAACAGACCGGCTGGGTATCTTCTGCACGACGGTAGATGGCGGTCTGGAGAAGAAATATCGCTCTGACGACTACCTCAACATGATGGCACAGACACTCTGCGACCGGTTGGCTGAAGCCACGGCAGAGAAGTTGCACGAAGAGGTGAGACGCAGCATCTGGGGCTATGCTCCCGACGAGCAGCTGAGCATCGAAGACCAGCATCTGGAGCGCTATCAGGGCATCCGTCCGGCTATAGGATATCCTTCGCTGCCCGATACCAGTGCCAACTTCATCATCGACCAGCTCATCGATATGAGTCAGGTGGGCATCCGGCTCACCACAAGCGGAATGATGACGCCTCATGCCAGTGTCTCGGGGCTGATGTTTGCACATCCCAAGTCGCGGTATTTCGAACTGGGACGGATAGGAGACGACCAGCTTCGCGATTATGCACAGCGCAGAGGAGTGCCCGTGCAGGCAATGAAAACGTATCTTCAATCAAGTTTGATCAAGAAATGATAGCAAGAATATTGATACCCGTAGTGGTATTCACCCTGTTGCCGTATCTTTGGATATATAAAAGGTATGGCAAGTTACGGCTGAAGAGTCTCTGGCAGCGGGTGCTCTTCTGGTTGCCGGCTTTCGTGGTTATCGCCTATAGCGCGTATATCACGATACTGCCCAACTTCCTGCCACGCAATCCGGTGCTCATCGACATCTGGTTTGTGATGATGGCAGTATGTGCAGTTCCGCAGTTTGTCTTCAGCCTGTTCAGTGTCTTCGGTTGGTGCTGTATGCGGCTCCTTCACGGCCATCGCAACTGGGGCAAGCTCCTCGGACTGGTAGTGGGAGCGGTGGCGTTCTTCTGCTTTATCTACGGATTTACCGAAGGTTTTCCTAAGATGCAAGTCAAGCGTATCACCATCTATGTACCTAATCTGCCGAAGTCTTTCGAGGGCTATCGCATCGTTCAGTTCAGCGATATCCATCTCGGGTCATACTATGGCTGGCGTGGTCATCTGCCTCAGCGCGATATCGACAGCATCAATGCCGAAAAACCAGATCTGATTTGCTTTACGGGTGATTTACAGAATGTTACGCCCGATGAACTGCCTGAGTATCAGGCGCTGCTCAGCAGTCTGAAAGCCAGAGATGGCGTGATGAGTGTGCTGGGCAATCACGATTACACCTATTATATGGATGTAGATGATGAGCAGGAGATAGCTGCATTAGAGAAGCGGATGCAGGACTTCCAGCGGAGTTGCGGATGGCGCCTGCTGATGAATGAGCATGTGGCGGTGCATAGAGGCGCTGACAGCATCTATGTAGCTGGTACAGAGAACTATGACAAACCAAAGCGAACCAACGTAAGGAAGGCGCTGTATGGCATCAGACCGGGCTCTTTCGTGCTGATGCTGCAGCATATGCCGAAGCAATGGCGCGAGACTTGGCCTTCTACTATTAATAAGGAGAAGGATGAGGATGGCGATGTGATTGGACCTGACAGGAAGGATTCGCTGGTCGTAGCACCGCAGCTTACGCTGAGCGGTCATACGCATGCGGGGCAGATCAGTATCCTGGGCTTGCGTCCGTCGATGTTTACTCCTTATGATTACGGCCTCTTCGAGGAGGAGGGTTGCCAGCTCTATACCACATCGGGTCTGGGCGGTACCGTTCCAATCCGCATAGGGGCTACGGCAGAAATCGTGGTCATCACACTCAAAAGAAAATGAGGAGTGTTGAGTGTTGAATGTTAAATGTTGAGTGTTAAATTATTCATTCTTAAATAAAAAATGAAGTACTTATATCGTCTGTATCAACTTGTTATATGCTTGCCTATCCTCTTGTTGGCTAGCGTTTTAACCAGTTTAACTACTGTTTTGGGATGTATGCTGGGCAATGGCCATTTCTGGGGTTATTATCCCGGCAAGTATTGGTCCTGGCTTTGGGTCCGCATCCTCCTCCTGCCTGTAAAGGTGGAGGGACGTGAGCATCTCAAGAAGAACCAGAGTTATGTTTTCGTGGCCAATCATCAGGGCGCTTTTGATATCTTCCTGATATACGGTTTTCTGGGCAGAAACTTCAAGTGGATGATGAAGAAGGGCTTGCGCAAAGTGCCTCTCATCGGTATCGCCTGTGAGTATGCGCACCACATCTTTGTAGACAAGAGCGGACCTTCTAAGATCCGTGCTTCTTATGACCGTGCTCGCGAGGTGCTTAAAGAGGGCATGTCGCTGGTGGTATTCCCTGAGGGTGCCCGTTCGTTTACGGGGCACATGGGCGTGTTCCGCCGCGGTGCTTTCATGCTTGCCGATGAACTGCAGTTGCCGGTATGTCCGCTTACCATCAATGGCAGTTTTGATGTGAAGCCTCGCATGAAGGACATCTACTGGGCTTTCTGGCATCCTCTGAAACTCACCATTCATGAGCCTATCGAGCCGATAGGCAAGGGAACTGACAATATCAAGAACCAGATGAACAAGAGCTATGAGGCGATCATGAACGGGCTTGACAAGAAATATCAGGGTTTTGTAGAGAATCCTGACCAATAATTTCGGGTTTTTGCTTGTTATTTCAAAAATAAGTTGTAATTTTGCATCTGTATTACATTATATAGAATCAGAATCATTAAAATTATAAGAAGTTATGAGTGATAGCATAGTAATCATTCCTACATATAATGAGAAGGAAAACATCGAGAAAATCATCCGTGCTGTCTTCGGTCTCGAAAAGCAGTTTGATATCCTCGTTATCGATGACGGAAGTCCTGACGGTACTGCTGCCATCGTTAAGGGCTTGATGGCTAATGAGTTTGCCGGTCGTCTGCATATCCTGGAGCGTTCGGGTAAACTCGGTTTGGGTACTGCCTATATCATGGGCTTCAAATGGTCATTGAAGCAGGGTTATGACTTCATCTTCGAGATGGATGCCGACTTCAGTCATGATCCTAATGATTTGCCTCGTCTCTATGCGGCAACTCACGATGAGGGGTATGATGTGGCTGTAGGCTCAAGATATATTTCGGGTGTGAACGTGGTCAACTGGCCTATCGGACGCGTATTGATGAGCTATTTCGCTTCTAAATACGTGCGTATCGTAACCGGATTTAAGGTGAATGATACCACAGCTGGATTCGTCTGCTACCGACGTAAGGTGTTGGAAACTATAGATTTGGATGCTATCCGCTTCAAGGGCTATGCTTTCCAGATAGAGATGAAATATACGGCTCACCGAATAGGTTTCAAGATCAAGGAGGTGCCTGTCATCTTTGTTAACCGTCGTGAAGGTGTGAGCAAGATGAGTGGTGGCATCTTTGGTGAGGCTTTCTTTGGCGTGATGCGACTGCGCCTGGATGGCTGGTTCAAGAAATATCCGAAGAAGGATTAATACTCTGTAATCACTACTCAGTAATCAGTAATCACTAATCAGTACTTGGATGGAAATCCAAAAGATAGAAAAAACATACGGGCGTTCGCCACAGGCGGATGCCCTCTTTGATTTGATGGGGAAGAAGTCGGTTCATTCCATTTTTCTCCAAGGTTTGCTGTGCTCTTCGGCTCCGATGTTCTTTGCTTCTCTGCAAGGGAAGATGAGGCGTTCGGTACTCTTCGTACTGGATGATGCCGATGAAGCAGGCTATTTTTATCACGATCTCACTCAGATGATGGGGCAGGAGAAGGTCTTCTTCTTTCCTTCCAGCTATCGGCGTGCAGTGAAATACGGGCAGCGTGATGCTGCGAACGAAATCCTACGTACGGAGGTGCTGGCGCGCCTCTCTTCGGGAGGACATTTCCTGGTAGTCACTTATCCCGATGCACTGGCAGAACTCGTTGTGGCTAAGCAGAATTTGGATGAACGGATTCTGAAACTGACTGTAGGCCAGCAGATTGCTCAGACCGATGTGGTTCATACCCTGCGCGATTTCGAACTCAAAGAAACCGATTATGTTTATGAACCGGGCCAGTTTGCCGTGCGTGGAAGCATCCTCGATGTCTATTCCTACAGTTGCGAATATCCGTTCCGTATCGACTTCTTCGGCGATGAGATTGACACCATCCGTACCTTTGATGTTGAGACCCAGCTCTCGCAGGCGAAGCGCACAGAGATAGAAATCGTGCCCGAACTCGCCCATATCGAGAGCAACAAGCAGTGTTTCCTCAATTTCCTCTCCGAAAGTACGCCGGTCGTTGCGAAAGACCTTTCTTTCGTTTGCGACCGCATCGGTCAGATTTATACCGAAGGCTTCTCATCGCAGAGCCTTACCGAGCAGCTGGAGGGAGCTACTGAGGTAGAGGCTGAGCGCATCAGACATGACATGAAGACCGAGCTCAACCTCGTTTCTCCGCTCGATTTCAAGAAGGCAGTAGCGGCTCATCTCCGTATCGAGTTCGGCAAGGTCGCTCCGTCAGAGAGTCCGGCTGTGATACCTTTCAATATCGCTCCACAGCCTCTTTTCCATAAGAATTTCGATTTGCTTTGTCAAACTCTGGAGGATTTCCTGCTCCAGGGTTACACCTTATATATATTGGCAGATAGCCAGAAGCAGCAACAGCGCCTGAAGGATATCTTTGAAAGCGAAGAGCTGAAGCGCTACGCCATCCGTTTTACACCGGTAGACAAGACGCTTCATGAAGGCTTTACTGACCATGACAAGAAGTGCTGTTTCTTTACCGATCATCAGATTTTTGACCGTTTTCATAAATATAACCTGCGCTCAGATAAAGCGAGAGCCGGCAAGATGGCACTCACCATGAAGGAACTGCAGGAGATGGAAGTGGGAGATTTTATCGTGCATGTAGACTTCGGTATCGGCAAGTTCGGCGGTCTGGTTAGGGTTCCTGCGGGCAACAGCTATCAGGAAATGATCCGCATCGTCTATACGAACAATGACAAGGTGGATGTTTCTATCCATTCGCTTTATAAAATCAGCAAATATCGCCGCAGCGATACCGGTACTCCGCCTCGCCTGTCTACACTGGGTACAGGTGCCTGGGATAAACTCAAGGACAAAGCTAAGAAGCGAATCAAGGACATTGCGCGCGACCTGATCAAACTCTATGCCCAGCGCCGACGGGAGAAGGGATTCGCCTTCAGTGCCGACAATTATCTGCAGCATACGCTGGAGGCTTCCTTCCTGTATGAAGATACGCCAGACCAGAATAAGGCTACTCAGGAGGTGAAGAAGGATATGGAGAGCGGCAGACCGATGGACCGTCTGGTTTGTGGCGATGTGGGCTTCGGCAAGACTGAGGTTGCCATCCGTGCAGCCTTCAAGGCAGCGTGCGACAGCAAGCAGGTTGCGGTGCTGGTGCCTACTACCGTTCTGGCTTTCCAGCACTATCAGACTTTCAAAAAGCGTCTGGAAGGCATGCCTGTAAGGGTAGACTATCTCAGTAGAGCCCGTACAACGAAGGAAACCAGAGAGGTGCTTGACGCTCTGAAAGAGGGTAAGATTGATATCCTCATAGGTACGCATAAGCTGATATCAAAGACCGTGAAATGGCATGACCTGGGACTGCTCGTCATCGATGAAGAGCAGAAGTTCGGTGTGTCTACCAAAGAGAAACTCCGTCAGCTCAAGGTAAATGTCGATACACTCACGATGAGTGCCACTCCGATTCCGCGAACCCTCCAGTTCTCTCTGATGGGCGCCCGGGATATGAGTATCATGCGCACTCCGCCACCTAACCGTTATCCGATTCATACTGAACTGGTAACGTTTAGTAGTGAAGTTATCTGCGATGCCATCAATTTCGAGATGAGCCGAAACGGACAGGTTTATTTCGTATGCGACAGAATATCCAAGCTTCCGGAGCTCAAGATGCTCATCGAGAAGCATATCCCAGACTGTAGGGTTGCAATCGGTCACGGACAGATGAAGCCTGAGGATTTGGAGAAAATCATCATGGGCTTTATCAATTACGATTATGATGTACTGCTTTCTACCACTATTGTAGAGAACGGTATCGACATTTCCAATGCCAATACGATTATCGTGAGCGATGCTCATCACTTCGGATTGAGTGACCTGCATCAGATGCGTGGACGTGTAGGAAGAAGCAACAAGAAGGCTTTCTGCTATCTGATGGCGCCACCTAAGAGTGCACTTACTCCTGAGGCGCGTCGCCGTCTGGAGGCTCTGGAGACGTTCAGCGAACTGGGTAGCGGCTTCAATCTCGCCATGCAGGACCTGGATATCCGCGGTGCGGGTAATCTGCTGGGCTCTGAGCAGAGCGGTTTTATGGAAGATCTGGGTTATGAAACCTACCAGAAGATTCTCTCTCAGGCTGTCACAGAGTTGAAGAACGAGGAGTTCTGTGATCTTTATCAGGAGAAGATGGATGAAGGTGCCCAGCTTACGGGTGATGATTTCGTTGACGATTGTGGCATAGAGAGCGATCTGGAGATGTATTTTCCTCAGACTTATGTGCCGGGTGACAGTGAGCGCATGCTCCTTTATCGTGAACTGGACCGTCTGGAGAGCGATGAGGAAGTAGAGGCTTACCGCAAGCGTATGATAGACCGTTTTGGTCCTGTGCCTCATGAAGCAGACGAACTGATGCATGTGGTAGGTCTGCGTAGGGTAGGCAAGAAGCTAGGTTGCGAGAAGATTATTCTCAAGCAGGGCTATATGCAGATGCAATTTGTGAGCAATGTAAACAGTCCGTTCTACAGAAGTCAGATGTTTAACCGCATACTCGCTTACGTTACCAGTCATATTCAAGATTGTGTTCTGAAGGAAAAATTCAACAAGCGAATGCTTCGCATCAATGATGTGAAGACTGTAGGACAGGCTGTAAATCTGTTGAATCAGATATCGCAGATAGATTTAGGTAATGAGAAAAAATAATCTGTGTCTGCAGTCTATGGGTAAAATCCTGTATCAATTGTGGAAGTAGACAATAAAACAGACTGTTGATTTATACTGAAAGGTTAGAAATCTGACAACGTTACATGATGATATGTCAACTTTACATGATAATATGTTTCAGTTTAGTGTATAAAAAAAACATTGGAATCTCAATATCCCTATTGAACTCCAATGTTTTATTTTTTTGTATAAGTAAAAGATGATGATAAGCGTTTCACAACGCATTTTGAATTTTTCTGTTGCAAAGATACTATTTTTCATTATAATATAGGGGGTAATATTTGGTATTTTATGGGGTAATATTTGATTAAATTTATAGAAATAACACTGAAAATACACTTATATAACAAATAATACCTGTAGAATGAACTATTTTATTGGATAAAAATAAAAAAATAGTGGAAAAACACATAAAAAAGTTCTTTATTTCATTTTTTATTTGTACCTTTGTTCAGGCATACAACAATTTTAAACATATATATAAATATGAGACAGAAAAAGTACATCTTAAGCGAGCAGGAACTTCCTACTCAGTGGTACAACATTCAGGCAGATATGCCTAACAAGCCATTGCCACCGTTGAACCCTCAGACACACCAGCCAATGAATGCTGATGATTTGTCACACGTATTTAATAAGGAGTGCTCAAAGCAGGAACTTGATACAGAGCACGCTTGGATTGATATTCCGGAAGATGTGCTGGAGAAGTACACCTTCTACCGTTCAACCCCTCTTGTACGTGCTTATGCCCTTGAGGAGGCACTCGGTACTTCGGCGCATATCTATTTCAAGAATGAGAGTATCAATCCGTTAGGCTCTCATAAAATCAATTCTGCCATTCCTCAGTGCTACTACTGTAAGCAGGAGGGGGATACCAATGTCACTACAGAGACTGGTGCAGGACAGTGGGGTGCAGCCCTCTCTTATGCAGCAAAACTCTACGGCCTGGAGGCAGCAGTTTATCAGGTAAAGATTACCATGCAGCAGAAACCATACCGTTCCAGCATCATGCGTACGTTTGGAGCCACTGTAGAGGGTTCTCCTTCCATGAGTACACGCGCAGGTAAGAACATTATCACACGTGATCCTCATCATCCTGGTTCGCTCGGTACTGCCATCAGTGAGGCTGTTGAGCTGGCTACAACCACACCGGGCTGTAAGTATACGCTGGGTTCTGTGCTCAATCATGTGGCACTTCACCAGACCATCATCGGTCTAGAGGCAGAGAAGCAGATGGCTATGGCAGGTGAGTATCCTGATCAGGTGATTGCTTGTTTCGGTGGTGGTAGTAACTTTGGTGGTATTGCCTTTCCATTCCTCCGTCACAACTTCACAGGCGAGCGCCATACTGAGTTTATTGCTGCAGAGCCAGAGAGCTGTCCTAAGCTGACTCGCGGTAAGTTCGAGTATGATTTCGGTGATGAGGCAGGTTACACTCCATTGCTGCCAATGTTTACTCTGGGTCATGATTTCAAGCCTGCCAACATTCATGCAGGTGGTCTCCGTTATCATGGTGCTGGTATGATTATCTCCCAACTTCTGAAGGATGGTTATCTGCATGGTGTAGATATCCCTCAGCTGGAGTCATTCAAGTCAGGTATGCTCTTCGCTCAGACCGAGGGTATCATTCCTGCTCCAGAGAGCTGTCATGCGATTGCAGCCACTATACGTGAGGCTCTGAAGGCTAAGGAAGAGGGCAAGGAGAAGGTTATCCTGTTCTGTCTCTCAGGTCATGGTCTTATCGATATGCCGTCTTACGATAGCTTTATCAATGGCGATTTGCACGATTATTCTGTGAGTGATGAAGAAATCCAGCAGTTCCTCAAGGATGTGCCAAAGGTTGACTAATTTTCAGTTAACAGTTAATAGTTTATAGCAAACAGTTGACAATTATTCTTTGAGATATATTGAAATAACAATATCACATTATAAAAGAAGCCAGGCTGCGAAAAGCAACCTGGCTTTTTATTTAGAGATTCTATTTTCAGTTCGAGACTTCTATCTTTCATTAGAGAAGTTCAACCACTCTTCGATAGCCTTAGCGATGACATCGAAGCTTGTGGTAGGCTCGAAGCGGGCTACAACCTGACCCTTCTTGTTAACGAGGAACTTGGTGAAGTTCCACTTGATATCGGCACTCTCCTTGTAGTTAGGATCAGCCTCGCTCAACATCTTGTCGAGAACAGGGTAGAGAGGGTGGCTCTCGTCCCAACCAGCAAAGCCCTTACATTCTTTCAGAAATTTGAAGAGAGGGGCAGCATCGTCTCCGTTTACCTTGATCTTCTTGTAGCGCTGGAACTCTGTGCCGTATGTAAGCTTGCAGAACTGATGAATGCTTTCATCTGTACCAGGGGCTTGCTGACCAAACTGGTTGCAAGGAAAATCAAGTATTTCGAAACCTTGAGAATGATAGGTCTCATAAAGTTTCTCCAGTTCCTCATACTGAGGGGTGAAACCACACTTTGTAGCGGTGTTAACGATGAGCAGCACTTCGTTGGCATACTCCTTGAGGGAAACATCCTTTCCCTTTCTGTCTTTAACAGAAAATTCGTAAACAGTTCTCATTTTTTTTATCTTTATGTATGTGTTATCTATATTTCCGATCTCAACTTATATGATCTAGAGTGCAAAGATACTACTTTTCTCTTAGAATACTTCAAGAGTTTTTTTAAAAATTCTAAAAATCGAACAAAATCATAGCTGAAGGAATAAGCGTAACAGAACTTTCGCAAGTTTTGTCCCATACGCCCTGAAAGGGCAGAAGCCCCTAGCCCAGGGCATCGCCCTGGGTAATTACGGACGCAAACCTGTCGCCCTGTAAGGGCAAAAGCTTTAAAACTCCAGACAAAACATAAAGCTTTTGCCCTTACAGGGCGTCTTGCTGATTGCCATCATACCCAGGGCGATGCCCTGGGCTAGGAGCTTTTGGGCCTTCAGCCCGTACTTGAACCACATGCGAAAGTTCTGTGCGTAATATATATAATGTAGATAGTATCGCAGTTAAGAGTATATAGATTCCGTAGATAATTGGGTTTGTGAATAGAAAGGTGTGTAGATTATAAGACTACATAACGGCCTGCATGAAAGTTATAAAAATAAAAAATGCAGGATTTTCACAAACCCTGCATTTCTTTTTCTTTACCTCTTTTTCCTCAAAAAAACAAAGAAAAAGAGGTTTACGATTAATCTATCATTTAACTTTTCTAAGAACTTGTTGCAAAGATACTACATTTTCTTGTAACACCAAACTTTTTCTCAGTTTTTTTTCAGTAAAAAGGGAAAATTAATCAAATACCCCCCCCATTTTTATACTTTTTTGCAATATTCGGTCAAAAAACAAAGCAAAATGGCTCAATTTTATGACTATTCTGCTTTTTTCCTTGCTTGAACGTTTTGCTGTGTACGATAACGAAGAAGACTGTGCTCGGCAACAACTGAAGATATGTCCTGTAATATGTATTACTTTTTGTCAATACAGATAAAAGCAGCCATCAGTAATGATGACTGCTTTCATCTGTAATGATGCGGGCTATCCCTGCGTTCTGTTTCGGTATTCAGTAGGTACGATACCCGTTTCTTTCTTGAATACCTTCGAGAAATACTTAGGGTCGGTGAAACCTACTGCAAAGGCGATGCTGCTCAGTGTATCGTCTGTCTTGCGCAACATCTCGCATGCCTTCTTGATACGTATATGGCGAACGAAGTCTACCGGTGTCATTCCGGTTGTTGCTTTCACCTTATTATATAGTACGCTTCGGCTCATACCGATTTCGTTCGAGATGTCATCAATCTTGAGTTCCGGGTTGCCTGCATTTTCAACAATAAACCTGAAGGCACGCATCATGGTTCTGTCCTGCATCTGTGCCGCCATCAATGCCAGCTCGCTGTTTGGGTCAACCGCTTCGCTCTCGGCACTAGTTTCAGCCTGGTTAAGAGCAGGCTGAGGAGCTGCTGCAGGCAGTATTCGCAGGGCTGCTATGGCATCTTTATCGCCAGTTTCCTTCAGCTTTCTGATGACATCCATCTGAATGTTGCGGCGCTGGGTGAGGATAGCCTCTATTCGGCCGAGCAGATAAGGGGTAGAGAATGGCTTGGTGATATAGGCATCAACACCTTCATCAAAGCCTCGCTGCTGATCTTCTACGCTTGCCTTGGCTGAGAGAATCATCACAGGGATGTTGTTGAGGGTGGTATCCTGCTTGATCTCGTGAATCATCGACAAACCATCCATCACAGGCATGGTAACGTCCGTGAGGATAAAGTCTGGTATCTCCTTGCGGGCCATCACCAAACCTGCCTTTCCATTCTCTGAGAGCAGCACGTTATAGGTAGGCGAGAGGATACTGTAGAGGAACTTGCGCAGGTCGGCATTGTCTTCAACTACCAGTACAGTCTGGTCTTTGAGTTTCGTTTCTTCCTGTGCTTCTTTCTGTTCCTTGCCCATTCCTTCCAGTCGTTCAGCCTCTTCATCCTTATCTTCTTTCTGTTTATTTACTTCTTCCAGATAGTCGGATGCATTGCGGTCGTCAATCTGTCCGTTCTCTTTCTCCCTTTCTGTCAGGTCGTAATCTTCCTCGGTCAGACCGCTGTTCGTATAGAAGTCTGCCTTGTTGCCGTATCTCTGAGCCTTGTCCAGCATTACCAGCATTTCGTTGGCATTGTCTATTACCATTCTCAGCAGTTCCTTGCCCTTTCGGGTGATACCCGGTTCGGTATCCAAAACGGTTTTTACCGGGGCTCCGATGAGCGTTAGTGGGGTTCTCAGACGGTTGGCTGCATCGTTGTAGAACTCATTCTTCATCACGCTCATCTCGTGGGTTACGTTCTCGCGCTGGCGCTGGTTGTAGGTATAGAAGATTGCGCCTACGATACCGAAGAGCAGAAGCAGCATCAGAAATTTGCCCCAGATGCTCTCCCAGAAGGTAGGGCGCACTTCGATAGGCAGTTCTGCCACATACTTGCTCCATACACCGTGAGAGTTGGTGGCTCTCACCTTGAGTACGTAATCGCCATGACTGATACGGTTGAAGCCGATGGTATGGTTGCTTCCGTTTGATATCCACACGCCTGGAGCTGTATAACCATCTATGCGATAGAGGTATTTGGTCTGATACTTGCGCTGATAGTCGAGCGATGCGAAGTTGATGGTCAGGTTTCGCTTGTTGGCAGGAATCACTATTTTATCCTTGTGCAGGATAGGTTCCGACTCCTTCTCTCCGCTATAATGGAGGGAACAGAAGATGACTTTAGGCTGGTAGTTGCTCTTCTTCAGCGTAGCCGGATTGAAGGTAATCAGTCCCATCGGGGTACCTACCGAGATGTTGTTGCTTGCCGGATCGTGGTAAGGACGGCTTTGCGAGAACGACATGTTGAAGTCGAAATCGTTAGGTCCGAACACGTTGCACTGGCCCGTTTTCGGGTTTACGCAGTCGATACTCGATTCTCTGATTACCCAGATTCTTCCCTGGTTGTCTTCTACCATGCCCTGTACGATGCCTTCGTTAACATCGATGGCATGGAAGTATTTCGTCTTCAGGTTGTCTTGCAGGAGCGATTTGCTCACAATCTCTTCCATCACACCGCCCTGTTGCGAGATATACATCTTGCCGCTGGTGTGCTCCATGATATTGTTCATATCGTTTGCAGCCAGACTTGTTGTATCGTTCGGTATGTAGTAGGTCTTGTGGTAATTGATCTTTCTTGCGTTTGTAAAGGCATCACTGAAGGTGATGAGACCATCTGTAGTTCCTACGAGAATGGTTCCCGTAGTGGTGCAGCAGATGCGGCGTATGCGGTCGTAGTGCTGTTTCTCCCAAGGCAGTCCGTTCCGCTTGCTGATGAAGCTGATACTGCCGTCTGCCGCCTCGTTAACAAGTGCCAGCCCACCTCCATAGGTACCTATCCAGATGCGTCCGGTACGGTCTGCTACAATGTCTTGTATCTTGTCGAACGGCAGCGATGACGGGTTGTTGGCATCATAAACAAAGTGTCTTACCTGCATTTTATCTATCAGATAGACACCATTTCCGTTGGTTCCTATCCATGCTCTTCCCTTGATATCGAAGTGGATAGACATGATGCTCTTCTCGGCGAAGTTTACTTGCTGTGGCACAATCTGTCCGCTTGGCGACAGGTATCCGATGCTTTGGTAGGATGCGTTGAGCACCTGGATTATGCCATTGTAATAACCAGCCCAGATATGTCCGTCTGGCGATGCATTCACCGAGAACACTTCGTCTTCGCCCTCATCCAGCTTGTTGATAATGTAAGGGTGATATTTGAAGACTACCTGTGTCAGATCGTGAGAGCCTGTCAGCCAGAGGATTCCCTGGTCTGAGAGTACATATTTCGTAATCTTCGGTATGCGGTAGTTGCCCGATGAATTGCTTCTCAGCAGATAAGGCACCAGTTTTCCTGCCTTGCGGTCAAAATAACTGAAGGTTCCTCCCCTTGGCACTACCCAGAGGGTCTTGTGTTCATCTTGTGTGATGAAATTGCTTTCGCAGGTTGTGCGGTCCATCGGGTCGTCCTGGTCGGCAAAGAGCCACTGTTTCTGTCCGGTCTTCGGATTGACGAGGGTTACTCCCATGCCGTCAGTGAATGCCCATACCATGCCGAAATCATCGGTATAAATCTTCTTTACCTCTGCCAGAGGCTGACTCGGGCTCTGTACGTTGATGACATCAAACTTGAAGGTGCGCGGGTTGTAGATGACCACACCCAGATTGGTTGCCAGCAGGAGTTGGTAACCTGTATTTTTCAGTTGGTTGATACGGGTTACGCCTTCCGGCATCGGTATCATGGTGAGTCGGTTCTGCAGGTCATATTTTGCCAGTTTACCGTCTTCAGTTGCCAGGAACTCATCTTCTCCCACCCCTCTGAGCCATTTGAAAGGCAGCTTGCTTGGAATTTTCGAATGATATATGTATGCGCCTTTGTCGGTAAGCACCCATTCTCTTCCGTGTATATCTTGATGGATGTACCATACATTTCCGCTTCTGAGTCCCTTTTCTCCTACTTTGATGAGTTCTATGTTCCGCTCATCAAAGGTTCTTCCTGCTGATCGGATGATGTATTTTCCATTTTCTGAAGTAAACCATGTAGCTCCGTTTTTCATTGGGTATACCTGGCTCACGCGCAGGTCGATGTTGAACAGTTCGTTGAATTTCTGTCCAACAGCAAAGAACCGGCAGAAGTGGGTATCGTATACGTAGAGCTGGTGGTCGTATGTGATACACCACACGTTGTTGTTATAGGATGGTTCTATTTGGAGTATACGGTTGGTTGACAGGACGTCAATATCATCGGGGTTGTCTCTGAAAGTATGAAACTTGTAGCCGTCATAGAACGACAGTCCGTTCCATGTACTGAACCACATGAGGTTGTCTTTACCTTGTTTGAGGTCTGAGATGGTATTGGCAGCGAGTCCGTCTGTGATAGAGAATTTTCTCACATCGCAGTAGGGTACAGCTGCCATCATGATGGTAGAGAGCAGTCCTAATAGGGTGATATATAATTTTCTTTTCATCATTTTTATTCGTATACGTTTATTAATCGCAACAAAGGTAGTGAAAATTATTGAGAATACGTATTTATCAGGTGTATTTTTTTATGTTTGCGCCTTAAAATCTTCCACTTTTCATAGAATAGGTGTAATATTTGGTTGTTATCTCCCTGTTTTTCTTTTGTTTAGCGTATATTGTTTCGCTGTTGGTTATTTCAGAATTTTCTTCTTGTTTTTCTAAAGAATAGGGATTTCCCCCTCAGTTTGTATCCTTTTCCCCTTTGTGGTAGCCGGAAAAACCACTACCTTTGCATCGAGTTCAAGAAAGAATGCTGTTCTTCAAGAGCTCAATAATTAGAAGATATAAGAATATAAATAACTTAACTGATAAATTGATATGAAAAAGTTTACTACTCTTCTCACAATGGCTTTCATAGCTTTGATGAGCATCTCATTCACCTCATGTGATGATGATTCTGATATTGCATACACCCTCGATGGAACATGGAGGGGTAATATGTTGGTAGAATATGATAATCACAATGCCCTCTACTCGGTAATCCGATTCGACCAGAATGATGGCATCTATTCCGGTACAGGCTATTGGATTGATTACTTTCAGGGAAATCACTGGCATGGCAATAACTATATCGCAAACCGTATTAAATGGACAGTTCGCAACAGAAATATCTATATCTCTCTTCTTGATGAGGGTAGCGATGTTGTGATTTACGATTATGCTTTGGGCGACCGCAAGTTCTCTGGATATATAGAGGCTGATAATGGCAATCGTGCTTATTTCGAGCTTAATCGTGATTCTTACAGCTATAACTGGCGCGATTATGACTGGGGCTACGATTGGGACTACGATGACGGTTGGGGCTACAGCAAGCAGCATTCGGGCTTGGAGAACACCCAGATTGTTTCTCGCGGAGCTAAGGATTCTGTAGAGTATGTTAAGGTGGCAGATGATAATCAGAAGCCTGTTCGCCGCTTTGTAGTGAAGTAAGGCAATAAGGAATTTAGTTTGAAGAAAGGAAACAGAATATGAAAAAGTTTAAGCAGATATGGATGTGGATGGCGATAGCTGCAACATCTTTCTCATTCACCTCATGTGATGATGATTATTGGCATGATGATTATTACTGGTATAATGACTATAATCATGGTGGCTGGGGATGGAACCAGGGCGACTGGAACAACGGTTCTAACGGCTCTCAGGATGATGACCTGCTGTTGGAGGCTCAGACTCTTACAGGCGACTGGAGAGGCTCTGTGATGCTCTCTGAACTTGCTGAGGACGGCCAGTCTCGCAATAACTATAGTTTCAATGCCGAGATGACGTTCTATCAGGCGGGTGATAAGGTTAATTCGCTCAGTGGTAATGGTGTAGAAGTGGATTATGCCGATGATGGAAGCAATAAATCCCAGACTCTGAAGTTTACCTGGTACATCGATAAGAATGGTGATATTTATATCCGTTATAATGATTCTGGTGCTACCTATGTGATGGATGCAGGTGCTAAGCAGTATGGTTTCCATCTGGGGCAGGAAGATGGAAAGATAGTCGATACGTTCTATGGTTATATGATAGGAACAGGAGCAGCTAAGGGTGATGTGATGCAAATCGATTTAGTGCGCTACGATCCGAGTGGAGCCCGTAAGAAGACCCGTTCTGCTGCTACCGATTCCGTAGCTCCTAGCTTCGGTAAGGCTACCGGTAGGGCATTCATGCCACATGCTATCAAGAAGTTGCCGAGAAGATGATGATATAAACAAAAGAAAGAGGGTGTGTCATAAGTTTATGATTCACCCTCTTCTATTTGTTGAAAGAGATAGGATATGTTGCCGAAAGAGATAGGATATGTTGCTGGAAGAGATAGGATATGTTGTTGGAAGAGATAGGATATGTTGTTGAGACAGTCAGTATCTTCGGCCGCACAACAGCTGTTGTGCGCTTGCATAACAGCTGATATGCGCATGCACAACAGCTGATGTGCATGCGTTGGTCAACTGTTATGCGCCAACTATTATCCAGACTTATGACACACCCTCTTCTTTGTTTGTATATAGCCTTTTATTTAAAGCCCCAGAGTTTCTTGATGACTTCTGCATCTACGTTTTCCACTTCCTTCTCGATTTCATCAGGGAGATTACAGAAGAAGTCGATGCCGGTTCTGTCTTCCAGCGTCTTGATGTTTACGATATATTTGCCGAGCTTATCGCCCTTTTCAAATGCCTTGTTCTCGTGAGGGAACCAGTAGCCGAAAGCACTGTATTTGTGCTTGTTACTTTCCGTATCAAACGCTTTTTCCAATATTGCTACAAAGAAATACTTTGGTACTGGGATGTAACCTGTTGTTGCAGTATAGACCGTTTGTCTTCCGTTGATATATTCAATAATGTTTTCAGGACTGTCTATAGTACCGCCTTTTACAACAAATAGAGTATCCTTGTCATTTTTTATAGAACTGGCTTTTTTCCTCAAGGCGTCCTCCATTTTAAACCATGTACCCTTTTGGTTGAAACTACCATATTGTGGTTGCATGTTGGTCAGAAAGTCTGTCTGTCTTTCCTGGGTACTGTTTAGTCTTCTGTCGCCTGATGGACAGATGTGTCCATGATCATATCTTCCATTGCCAGTATATGGATCATAAGTGAAGTCTACCACTCCATATAGAGACTTTAAATCTGTATCAGATGGATAATCATCTTTAGGTCTACTAACAATGTTTTTATTGTTTCCTGTATGGAAAGTATAGCAACTCCATCTCTGGCTCTTCATGTTGTCGTCCCATTCTGTAGAATAGTTCAACATACCTGTGGTTTTATCTATGTGAACGATGGCATAGCTGCTGCCATTATTCTTGAGCTTTGGAAACTCCAGACCGCCGATAGCGTTTCTTACCACTTGTGGCATGTTGGCAGTAGCCACATTCTTGTTTGTATTGTTCTTATCGGTTGACTCACCACCGGTATTGCCACCCGTATTACCGCCACCGGTAGTACCACCGTTTTCAGGAAAATAGAACTGCAGGGTATCGTCAGTGCCGCAGGCAGAGAACGTCATCGCAGCTACGAGCGCGAAGATAAAAAACTTAGTATGCTTCATAATTCTCGATAATGTTTTGAAGTTAAAGATTTAGTGCTTTCTATATATAGAGATATGTAGAAAATCGATTGTATGAGGAATTGTAGTGAGAGAAAAAAAGTGCATTCCTACGTATATGCAACTACGCTGGAATGCACTCAGTATCTTTGCGATAATAAATATATCCTTATAAAAAAGGTATATTATTACTTCTTCAATTTGCCGTAACGGTTCATGAAGCGGTCTACGCGACCCGCTGTATCAACGAGCTTGCTCTTACCTGTGTAGAATGGGTGAGATGTGCTAGAGATTTCAATCTTAACAACTGGATAAGTCTCGCCTTCGAACTCAACAGTGTCGTTAGTCTTGCATGTAGACTGAGAGAGGAACATATCGCCGTTAGACATATCCTTGAATACTACAGGACGATAATTCTCTGGATGAATACCTTTTTTCATTTTTCTTTTTTATTTTTATTGGGTTATTAAAATTAGACGTCATGGGGATGCTCGTTGCATCATTTCGTGTCCCTTATCGGGGCATGCCCATTATAGCCTGTTATCAATTTCAGGCTGCAAAGTTACGCTTTTTTCCTGAAACCACCAAATTTTTCCTCTTCTTTTTAAGAAATATTTGAGAATTAGCGCTTTACTCCGCATAAACTATCTTGATGGTCTTCACGCGAAGCTGTACACCCCCGCCTGTTGTCTCTGTAAAGAGGTTGGTGTAGGTGGCTGTGGTGCCTGAGAACTCGATGGTGGCTGTGGCATTGCCCACGTAGTTGGTGCCGTTGTAGCTGTCGCAGGTCATCACAATCTGCTTAATCTTCTTGATGCCCTTGAAGATGAGCTTGTTGTTGGCATATATGCGAACGCCCTTGGTTTTGGTGTAGAACTTAGGACCATTCTTCTGACCGTTGGCATCGAAGTTTACGGTGGAACCATCTGAGAACTTCACGGTTTCTACGGCTGCCTCGTTCACCAAACCTGCTGCGTTGAGATCCAGCTCTACGCTGGCACCCGTGGTTGTGGCTGCCGCATTGCTCAATGTAACGGTGGTGCCATCGATGGTAATGCCGTCTTTTGTAGCAGGAGTATCAGGCTTTGATGGAGTGTCTGGAGTTCCTCCTGTAGCCTCTTTCACTGAGAGATTCTTTACTTCCCATGTTCCAGATGAAGCTGCGCAGGCATAGTGGAGAGCGATAACTACGTTCTTCTTACCTTTGAAGTCTGACAGGTCGTGCTTGTATGTTTCCCAGGTCACCCAGTCTGTGCCTTCTTTCATTGTGCCTGTAATGTCTGTCCACTTGGTTGTAGCTGGGTCACCGGTGTAATTGTCTGTGATGAGAACCTGATTCTTTACTCCCTCAACGGCTGCACCATTTTTTGTAACATAGCGGAGAATGTAAGAGAACTCCAATGTCGCGCTTTTAGATGCAGAGAGGTCGATAGCCTTAGAAACAATGTAGCTTTCAGATGGAGTTGTTGTCTTAGAGGCATTATCGTAACCGGTAGCCTTGGCATAGCCATAAGAGTCGATAACCCATGCAGTACCCTTAATGGTCTTTGCTGTGAATGAACCCAAGCTTTTGCTGAATGTCTCATTGATGTAACCATCGGTTGGAGTATCAGGGGTTGTAGACCCACTTGTTGGTTTACCATTGAGAGATACAAGATAGTTGCCCGTGTCATACTCTTTGGTGCCATTGAAGTTTTTCGCCTTTCCGCAAATCACCACCTCATCGCCAGGCTTGAGTGCATCTTCGCCTGAGAACTTGGTACGGTTAGGACCAGCATAACCATTGTAAACATAGAACTGGTTATTAGTAGTACCATCGTCAGAGATATAATACTTCAAGCTACCATAAGTAGCATCAAAACTGCCTGCCTTAACTGATACCACCTTACCCTTGGTGTAAACTTCCTGATCTGCGCTACCGCCATCTTCGATATACTTAATGATACCGGCAATGTTGAATGGGTCTGCAGCAGTACCTGTACCCTTAGCCTCTGCTGTGGTTGGAGCACCAGGCTGAGTAGGCAGTGTATAAGGTTCTGGCACATCCTCGCAGCTGCTGAATGTGAAGGCAGCCATCGCCGCCATCAAAACTGAAAATATATACTTTTTCATATTATTGTCTTTTTAAATATTGTTACTATTTATATCTATAGAAATGAATCCGGTTATTTCACTGCAAAATTCTTAACCTCCCAGGTTGGAGCACTCGTTGGAGTACTGCTGTAGAGGAAACCGATGTAGATGGTCTTGCCACAATACTTCGTCAAATCTGCAGTAGATGCAACAAAGTCCCAGCTGTTTCCTGCTGGATAACCCTGTACGTCCAAGTCGGTCCATGTCTTTCCGTCTGTAGAAATCTGAACCTTGCATTCCTGCTTTATATCTGAGGCAAAATTGATAGCCTGGTCGAACATGAGTTTAGCGCTCTTGGCTGATTTCAGGTCGATGGCAGGCGATTTGAGACGTGACTGGAGTTCTTGTTTTGAACCGTTCACATAGCCTGAAGCCTTCATTCCGTAAGCTGCAGATGCCCATTTCCAGACAAATTCTACACCATCAGCCAGCTTGATGTTGTCGATGGTGAAATTGCCCTGACTGGCATCAAACGGCTCGCTGAGGTAGGCAAGAACTACCTGTTTCAGGTCATCCGTGCTGCGAAGCACAATCTGCCAGGTGTTATTGTAACGGGTGAAGATACCGGTGATATCGAATACGCCCTGTGGAACCACCTCGTTGGCAAACTTAGAATAACCCGAGTTGCGCACTACCAGATTGCTGCTGCTGATCTTCTTGCCCGTTTCTGCATCAATCAGTTCCAGGCTCGTATTGGAATCATCTGGCGCCCATACGTTTGTACCGTTAGCTGAAGCAAACTTCACCTTTTTCAGGGTCATCAGCTTGCCCACGTTAGCATCCATATAGGCTGCATCAGTAAGCTTTGTCAGGTCAAACTCCTCTGGCACTACCGTGCTTGCATCAGCCTCGCCAGGGTTCAGAATCTTGAAGTGCTCGTTCCAGATGGCACGCTCTATCTTTCCCATACCCAGACTTCCATCTGAGAGCTTGGTATTCACACCGCCAATCTGAGGCAACTTCTTGTAACTTCCGATATAGAGACCCTTCAGATTTACGAGAATCTCCTGACCAACAGGAAGATAACCCGACAGACCACTTCCGTTGATGGCAATGATGATAGCGCCGGATGCATCCTGTACGCTCACCTGGTTGTAGATATTGCCACTGACATCATTGCCCGTCACTATCGCCTTGATCATCATGTCCTTCTCAATCAGCTTGTAGCCATTGTCGCTGTTGATAATCGTAGCAAACTGGGTCTTCAAATCTGCTATGCTGATCACATTCTTCTCCCTCAGGCTGTTGTTGCCATATGGAGCTGCAGGCACCTTCTCGGTCAGGTCCGGGTCAGCATAACCGTCGCCCATACACGACCCCAGAGTCAGTGCCAGGAATGCCAATGCTATGAATTTTATCTTTTTCATTGTTCTTTCTTTTTATTGTTATAGAGAAACGGGATTGCTCCCTGTTCTTTATGTTAAAGAGAAACTCTTCCTTAGAATCTGTAAGATACCTGGAACATGCCGTTGGTACCCCAAGTGTAATACTTCTTAGGATTCTTAGAGAACTGGTAGAGGCGTGGATTCTTCACGTTGCCGTTAGCATCCAGTGTATAGCTTGAACGTGAGTTCTGCTCATATCCGCCTGTTACGATGGTCTGGTTGTTCAGCAGGTTGGTAATCATGAGGTTGAAGTTGAGAGAACCCTTCTTCAGTCTCACGCTCTTGCCTATGCTCAGGTCAACCATCCATCCTCCGTGACCCTTCTCCTGGGCTACAGCATCCTCAGTCCAGCTCATACCGTCGAGTGTAGTAGGAGCAAAGATTTCAGGGAATGCCTTGTGGGCAGCCTGACGGTTGGTCAGCACCTTCTCATATCTGTAGCTTGGAGAATAAGAGAGGTAGATGCGGTCGTAGTAGTTGGCATTGAGGTTGACGAACCATCCGTTTACGTGGGCATTGAGACCGATGCTACCCACTGTGAGCGGTGTGCCACTCTCGCGCATATTCATCACGTAAGCCTTGTCCTGGTAAACCTCAGCACTCTTTGAGAGCATGTATACGGCGTTTACATTGTTGATGTTCTTCGCCTCGCTCATAGCGCCCAGAGTCTTCAGGTCGAGCCATGATGTGAGCTTGAACTTAGCGCCCACCTCTACACCATAGTATTCCTTCTTCAGTCCGGTCATGCTCACATAGGTGAATGAATTCTCGTCATCGTTGTAGAAGTTCTGCCATTCCGTAACGTTCTCCAGTCGGCTGTAGTAACCGCTCACGTTGGCACTCAGCCATGCGTTGCGATACAGGTAGCTGAATTCTGAGCTGAAGATGCGCTCGTTCTTGAGGTTAGTTACGAAGTCGTTGCTGATTTCAGGTGAGATGAAGGCTGTGTTTGCCATCGGTGCACGCAGCTCGTATCCGGCTCCGATGCTGAAGGCATGACCTCTGCCCATATCCACGTTCAGGCTTCCCTTTACGCCACCGTCCAGGAAGTTGGCTGTGCCGCTCTTGCCCTGACTGTTGTTCGGTGCCATACCGTTGCGCATGTAGCCGCGGCGGTTCATTCCGGTATATCCGATACGTCCGCTCAGCATCGCCTTCATGTTGTAGAATTCGGCTGTATAGGTGCTCCATGCGTTTGCCTTGTTTACGTCGATGCGATAGTCGTAACCGAACTTGTCGCCCTCGTAAACCAGTTTGCCTGTGTTGTTAGGACCGGCTGTGTTCAGGTCGTACTGCACACGTGGGTCGGTCTTAGGATAATCGCCCAGGGCATAGGTGTTGATGTTGTGGAAGATGGCACCGCCCAGCATGTCTTCCAGTGTCTGATAGTGCTGGTTGGTACTCTTTCCGAGCATGATGCCTGTTGCCAGGTTCGATTTCTTTGTCAGCTTGGTGTTCAGAACGGATGACAGGCTCAGGGTCAGGTTGTCGTTGTGCTTAGCCTGAACATAGTAGAGCAGATCCTGTCCGTTCTTGGCAGCCTGCTGGTTGGCATAGTACAGGCGGTCCCAGTTAATCTGTCGGTTCTGCTTGCTTGCCTGCCAGTAGTTTACGGCGTTGTTCCAGTTTTCCCAGGTATACATGTTGTTGCCGTTCTTGTAGTCGCCCCATACATAGTAGTTGGCAGATGGCATGTTCTTCCAGTAGTCTGGCTGTGGATTCTCTGCGTTGTTGTAGTTGAGCTTGGTGCTCTTGTACATAGAGTATTTTCCGAATACCGATGTGGTGAGCTTCATCTGGTCGTTGATTTCCCAGTCCCATGTAGCGATAGCCGAAGGGGCAAAGTCGTTCACTACGCGTGAGTTTCTCTTGTGTCCGTTCTGGTATCCCCAGTATGGGTTATACTGGTAGTCGTTTGCCAGCCAGTAAGCCTCGTCGGTAGATGCTCCCTGGGTGCTTCTTTCTGTCGGGTTACCCCATGTGGAGAAGCTCAGCGAGTGGCCGTTCATCCACTTCTTCTGTACACCGAAGAAATAGGAGAGGGCATTGTAGATGGTTCCCTCTACGTATCCCCGGTTAGCCCAGCGGTAGGTGAGACCGGCTGTGATGGCCCATCCCTTCTCGTTGAATCCGCTGGAGTAGGAGTAGAGTCCGCGCAGGGTATAGTTGCGGTTGGCAACACCTACGCTGGCATACTGTCCTTCCTGCATGCTTCCGGCACGGAAATCATAGTTGTTGGAGCCTGCCATGCCCGTCATCGAATAGCCGTTGGCTTCGAAAGGCAGGGCGAAGTCTACGTTTCTGGAGAATCGGTTCAAACCGCCGATGTTGGAGAAACGGAACTGTCCGGTCTCCATATCGTTCATGGAAGCACCGTTGATATAGACATCGTTGTACTTCTGGTTGAAGGCACGGTAGCGGAAACGTGCTGGCGAGAACCGGTAACCTGCCTGGCTCGCGTATACGTTGCTGGTAGAATTGAGGATGGTGACATTGGATGACATGTCATCGTCCTCGCCCAACTGTGCCTCGGAGAAGGTGAAAGCATTCTCGTCAAGTCCCTGTGCTACGTTCTGTTCAGTCTTTTCGTTCTGAGCCATAGCCAATGAACACGAGAAGAGCGCTAACATTGCTAAGTTTACTTTCTTCTGCATAGTTTATATGTATTAAGTATTAATAAACCGGCAACAGCAGTCTCTTTGAGCAGTGATGATATATGTCCCGCTAAGTCTTGTTTAGGCGATAAGGGGACTTACCGTGGTCCCTGGTCTTGTGTCTTCTGTTCCGATTCAATGTGTTTAATGCTGCAAAGTAACAAAAAGTTTTTTGAAAAATGAATTTATTTATGTTAAAAATGCATGAAATCTGAAAAAATATTCGTTTTTATGGAGATATTTCCGGTTTTTTTAGGTATCTTTGCTGCCTATTACCTCACCGCGTTAAGGTGAACATATATATATATTATATAATAAGGTGAACATTAATAATTACTATTAGTATGAGGAAACATTTGCTCTTGCTGGCTGCCCTCCTCATGATAGGGCTGGGCGCTACGGCACAGAAAAAGAAGTCGCAGACTTCCGGTAACAAGCAGTATCAGGTGTATGCTGTGGGTTTCTATAACCAGGAGAACCTCTTCGATACCTGCCATGATGCCGGTAAGGATGATTACGAGTATCTCCCTGCTAAGGGATGGAATGGTATGAAATATACCAATAAACTCAAGAATATGTCGCGTGCACTTGCCGACATGGGTACCGATGTGCTGCCTAACGTGGGCTGTGCCTTCATCGGTCTGTCTGAGGTTGAGAATGCCAACGTGCTGAAAGATCTCACCGCACAGCCGCCTCTCAAGGCAAGAAACATGCAGTTCTGCCATATCGAGGGTCCCGATAAGCGAGGCATCGATTGTGCGCTGCTCTATAATCCGGCACTCTTCACGGTGAAGAATACCCGATTGGTGCCTTACGTACAGGAACTTGCCAAGGATTCTGCCTACAAGACCCGTGGTTTCCTCACCGTACGTGGTGAGCTGGCGGGCGAGGATGTGGCGGTTATCGTATGCCACTGGCCAAGCCGTTTCTCCGGTCCGTTCTATCGCGAGAGCGGAGCGCGCCAGACTAAGGTGGTAAAAGACAGTCTGCTCCGTCTGAACCCAGCGATGAAAGTGTTCGTGATGGGTGATATGAACGATGATCCTACCGACGCCAGCATGCACAAGGTGCTGAAGGCGAAAGCTGAAATCAGCGAGGTAGGTGCCGATGATATGTATAACCCATGGTATAACATCCTGGCCAAGGAGGGCAAGGGAACCCTGTTCTACAGCGGTTCATGGAATCTCTTCGACCAGATAGTCATCACGCCTAATCTCCTGAACAGAGATAGTAAGAACAAGGACTACAGTTCTCTGAAGTTCTGGAAGAACCACATCTTCCGCCGCGATTACCTCATCCAGCAGGAAGGTCAGTACAAGGGTGCTCCTTTGCGTACCAAGGCAGGCGGCAGATGGCTTAACGGCTACAGCGATCACCTGCCGGTAGTGATGTACCTGGTGAAGGAAAAAAAGTAGAAAATGGTTGAGAATCATCCTTTTGAGCCGTGGCTGCCCGATAATGCGCGGCTGCTGATGCTCGGCACGTTTCCGCCTGCAGAGAAGCGGTGGTGCATGCCCTGGTATTATCCCAACTTCCAGAATGATATGTGGAGGATATTCGGGATTATCTACTTCCAGGATAAGTTCCATTTCGTGGATGTAGAGAAGAAGACCTACCGCCTCGATGCTATTAAGAAATTTCTCAGGGAGAAGGGCGTCGCCATCTATGATACCGCACAGCAGGTGATACGCACCAAGAATACGGCATCCGACAAGGACCTGCAGATCGTGCAGCCCGCCAATCTCGACGGCATGCTCCGCCAGCTGCCCCATTGCAGGGCGGTGCTCACAGCCGGCCAGCTTGCCACGAAGGTATTTTCAGAACACTTCGGCATCAAGGAAAAGCCTGAGATGGGAGGCTATGCAGAATTCCAGTTCGAGGGCCGCAGACTCCGTCTGTACCGCATGCCCTCCAGTTCCCGTGCCTATCCTATGGCAGTGGAGAAGAAGGCTGAATTCTACCGCAAGATGTTTGATGAAATTTTATAGAAAGAAGAAAGAATATGAAAGATAAAGTGACCGTTATTGGCATTGCGGGAGGTACAGGCTCCGGCAAGACCACTGTGGTGAAGAAACTCGTAGAAGTGCTGCCGCCTCATTATGTGGCTGTGGTGCCCCTCGATTCATATTATAACGATACCTCGCAGATGACCGAGGAAGAACGTCATCAGATCAACTTCGACCACCCGTCGGCATTCGATTGGAAGCTTTTGCACCAGCAGCTCGCTGATCTGCGTGCTGGCAAGGCGATAGAGCAACCCACCTATAGTTATATCAAATGCAACCGTGAACCGGAAACGGTTCACGTTGACCCCAAGCCGGTTGTGATCATCGAAGGCATCATGACGCTGGTGGACAAGAAGTTGAGAGACCTGATGGACCTGAAGGTGTTCGTGGATACCGATGCTGATGAGCGCCTGATACGCAACATTCAGCGTGATACCATCGACAGGGGTCGCACCGTATCGATGGTGGTAGACCGATACCTCAAGGTCCTGAAGCCGATGCACGAGCAGTTTATCGAACCCACCAAGCGCTATGCTGACATCATCATTCCGCAGGGTGGCGAAAACCTCAAGGGCATCGGTATCCTCTGCAAGTATGTAGAGGGACTGATAGAGAAATAAAAATATTTTTGCTCAAGCATTGCATTTCTTTAATGCAAAACAAAGTTTAATTAGGAAACAGGGCGGCCTTCTTCGTGAAAAGAGGTCCGCCCGCTTTGTTTTTATCCCGGTCGGGCTATTCAAGTAGTTCAGTTTGCTAACTCAAGTAATTCTGTTAGCTAATTCAAGTAGTTCTGTCAGCGAATTCAGCCGTCTCTGTTTGCTGATTCAGCCGTCTCAATAAGCCTACGGATACGTCTGCGCTAGCCGACGCAGTAATATCCGTACCCCGACGCAGTAATATCCGTACCCCGACGCAGTAATATCTGTACCCCGACGCAGTAATATCTGCATCCCGACGCAGTAATATCTGTATCCCGACGCAGTAATATCTGTATCCCGACGCAGTAATATCCGTGAGCCAGCGCAGCACAACGTGTGGTCCGTTTTCGTCAGGTCCCATAACCATATTCTGCAAAGATCTTCTTGCTTTTTGCAAGAAGATAAGCTGAAAAACGTGATAGATGAAGGCTATTAGTGATGGATAGCGTGATGGATATTGTAAACAATTTGTCCATCCATCACGCTTTCCTAAATAGATAATTCTCTTATTATCAGGTGATTAATATTTTGAGAAGAGAAAAAGTGAGGGATGTGAGGGATAAAACTTAAAAGATTATTCCTCTTCCTCCTTCTCAAAAGCCTCTACGAAAGGCTGGTGGAAACCCTGGAAGATGCGGAGATACTCGGCTCGCACCTCATCACTCTCCTCAAAAAGATTCAACTCGCCACGCTTGTGAGCCTTCAGCATACTGCTGTAACGGCGAATCTTACGCTTGTAGTTCCTTGCCATCAACGCATCTGCCTGAACAGGATTCTGACTGACATACGAAAAGGCACAAAGCTGCTTCATGAACATGTCGAACACCGGATTGTCATGACTCCAGTCGTCCTCACTCAGCCAGAACCACTGGAAATGATACTTCTGCTCCAGTGCCATCAGATGCTGCCCCAGCTCGTCAATCTCCATGCCCTTCTGCATCTGCTCCTCAGCAAAAGCTACCAGAGATGCCGCATCTACATTCAACTCAACCTCGTGAGACAGCGTGGTGCCCTCAATCTGAATGCGCCAACGGTGATTCCTGTTCTTGATGAGCGCAGAATTCGTGTTCATCAGCAACTCAGAAAGTTTGCCCTCGGTAGGAATCTGATCTACTACCGAAAGACGGTCGCGCTGGTTGCGAACCACCAGCTGATGGTCCTCATGGCGCAATACACACATGTAAACCAGCCTGTTGCTGTCGAGCTGAAGGGTGAAACGGTCGTTGTTGTCATCGCCCACAAATTCGTAGGTGTAGTCATCCACCTTATCCTGCGGAATGCTCAGTTCGCCATGCACCTTGTTGCCCTCGGCATCGTAGAGCGAGAAACCGATGTAAGGAATTTGAAGGCGGAGGACAACCGGATTGCCGCCGTCCTCAGGAATCAGAGTAACAGCCAGTCCGTCATCGCCGAAATCATCCTTGCGGCATACGAATCCGTCATCCGTCTTCTCAGCCTTCTCCACCTTCACCTCGCCGTGGCGCCACCAGAAATCGAAGGTGATGGTCTGGTCGTCCTCAGCGGCTACACGGATGAAATCCTCGATGTCCTGGCCCAGGTAAATCACCTTGGCAGGCTCAATCTCCTCATCATCATCGCCCAGCGCTCGCACCCACATCTCGCCCGGAACAGGATCATCTTCCCATTCGGCATCAGCAGGGGCTGCAGTAGATTTGAAAACAAGGAAAACCATTCTTTCTTCTTCCCTCGTGCCATCTTCGCGGCACGTGAAGCACTTCGCCTCCTTAGGGATGAAGAATGGGGTTAACAGGTACGGGTTTTTGCATAATGCGGTATACTCTACCTCGGTCCATGCCGGGAGAGCGTGTGTATTTGTCTTGTCTGTCATATTCTCTTGTTGCATATAATTCTTGAGTTGGTCCTATTTCTTTTCATCATCCGGCGTGTGTGGCAGGACGAGGGGGATGTTGATCCCAAAAAACGGTTGCAAAGGTAATGCAAAATCGAGACACTACAAAATATATCACCTATTTTTTTAATTATTTTACGATTCAATATTTGGTGCTTCCAAAAAATAGTTGTAGTTTTGCATCTGAAATAATGAATAGAAAGATGAAAGTCAAGACAATACTCACACTGGCGCTAGCCGCCACAACCCTCGCAGCATGTCATAGGGGAAAGAAACCACCACGTATGGACAATTCGAAACTCGCCATCAGCCTCTCGAAACCGGCTAAGGGCGACAGGGCTATCTACGGACTTGCCTGCCTGGGCTGCTCGGATACCGCGTTGGTGCTGCTGCCCAACGGAGGCGGCGACCCCGTGAGATACAACATTCTGGATGCCACTCGCAACCATCAGGTGTTTGGAGATATAGAGGTGGGCGACTGGGTTTGCGTGATGCCATGCGAGGAGAAGGATGAGAAGAACCGTGCCGACATGGTGATAGACCTGGACCAGCTGAAGGCCACCTGGACCTATCCGGTGATGCCGAAGCTGCGCGATGTATCGCATCTGAGCAAGCGCCAGCAGGCGAGAATTCTTGCCAATATGCCCGACAGCATCGTAGAAACCTATATGGTGCCGCGCCAGTATGGCTTCACCCTGAAGCGCATGAGCGAGGCAATGGCCGTGGGCAGGGTGATGATAAACAAGGATGTGGACGACGATAGCCCGGTAGAATATCCTGATGTGCCTAAGTATACGGAATGGCATGCCTATAACGGCAAACTGATTCTGGTGCAGGGCCACCGCGAGCTGGATGGCGTGGTGCTCAATGAGAAGACGAAGCGCGATACCTTCACCTTTGTATATATGAAGGGCGACAGTCTGGCTCTCTCAGACCGTGAGGGCCGCATCCAGGGTTTCCACCGCTCGCTTAATGCGATGAAGGCCAACGCCAAGGCCCATGCTGCAGCCGAGAAGCTGAACAGCAAGATGAAGAAGGAAATATTGAAGTAAATTACATAATAAATATAAAAAAAGAGGCGAATAGGACGATTTCTCAATTTTTTTGTCTAATTTTGCACCTTGGAATTTAATTCATACATCGAATATAAAGAAAAAGAACAAGAATAATGAAGAAGAAAATTCAGTTCAGTCTCGTTTATCGAGACATGTGGCAGAGCTCTGGTAAGTTCCAGCCACGCAAGGATCAGTTGGCTAAAATTGCCCCAGTTATCATCGAAATGGGATGCTTTAGCCGTGTAGAGACTAACGGCGGTGCCTTCGAACAGGTTAACCTCCTGGCAGGTGAAAACCCTAACGATGCCGTACGCGCATTCTGCAAACCTTTCAACGAGGTGGGTATCAAGACTCACATGCTCGACCGCGGATTGAACGCTCTTCGTATGTATCCTGTGCCTGACGACGTGCGCGCCCTTATGTATAAGGTAAAGGCTAAGCAGGGTACCAACATCACACGTATCTTCGACGGACTGAACGATGTGCGCAACATCATTCCTTCTATCAAGTGGGCTAAGGAGGGTGGCATGACTCCACAGTGTGCACTCTGTATCACCAACTCTCCTGTTCATACCCTGGAATATTACATGAACATCGCCGACCAGCTCATCGCTGCCGGTGCAGAGGAAATCTGTTTGAAGGATATGGCAGGTATCGGCCAGCCAGCATTCCTCGGCAAACTCACCAAGATGATTAAGGACAAGTATCCTGAGATCATCATCCAGTATCATGGCCACTCAGGTCCTGGTCTCTCTATGGCTTCTATCCTCGAGGTCTGCAACAATGGTGCCGACATCATCGATACAGCCATCGAGCCATTGTCATGGGGTAAGGTTCACCCAGACGTAATCTCAGTTATCAGCATGCTGAAGAACGAGGGCTTCGAGGTGCCTGAAATCAACATGAGCGCTTATATGAAGGCTCGTGCTATGACTCAGGAGTTCATCGACGAGTGGCTCGGCTACTTCATCAACCCAGGTAACAAAATCATGTCTTCATTGTTGCTCGGTTGCGGTCTCCCTGGCGGTATGATGGGTTCTATGATGGCAGACCTCGGCGGTATGCGTCAGACCATCAACAACATCCGCAAGAAGAAGGGTGAGGAAGAGTTGTCTATGGACGACCTGCTCATCAAGCTCTTCGACGAGGTAGAGTATGTATGGCCACGCGTAGGTTATCCTCCATTGGTAACCCCATTCAGCCAGTATGTAAAGAACATCTCACTGATGAACCTCCTCACCATGGAGCAGGGCAAGGGCCGCTTCGTAATGATGGACGACTCAATGTGGGGTATGATTCTCGGCAAGAGCGGTAAGATTCCTGGAACTATCGACCCAGAACTCGTAGAGCTCGCCAAGAAGCAGGGCCGCGAGTTTACAGATGTTGATGCACACACATTGCTCACCAACGCCCTCGACGACTTCAAGAAGGAGATGGACGAGAACGGTTGGGATTACGGTCAGGACGACGAGGAACTCTTCGAGCTCGCTATGCACCCAGAGCAGTATCGCAACTACAAGAGCGGACAGGCAAAGAAGAACTTCCTGGCCGACCTTCAGAAGGCAAAGGATGCCAAGCTCGGTACAACCCTTACTCCTGCACAGCTTGCAGAGTTCAAGCACGCCAAGGCAGATGCCATCGTGGCACCAGTAGCCGGCCAGCTCTTTTGGGAATTCCAGGGCGAGGGCGAGTGCCAGCCAGCTGTAGAGCCATACATCGGCAAGGAATATAAAGAAGGTGATGCCTTCTGCTATATCCAGGCTCCTTGGGGCGAGTTTGAAACCATCCCAGCTGCATTGGGCGGCAAGCTCGTAGAAATCAATGCCAAGCAGGGCAGCAAGGTGCGCAAGGGCGATGTTATCGCTTACATCGAGCGCAACGCTGAGTAAATATAATAGAAATGAATTATCAAGCTATTATTGATAAGTATTATCCTGAGGATAATGAGCTTCGGCATATCCTCATCACACATAGCCAATCTGTAGCGCGAAAAGCGCTACAGATTGTTTCGTATCATCCCGAATTGCAACTCGATGCCCAGTTTATCGAAGAAGCAGCTATGCTCCACGACCTCGGCATCTTCATGACCGATGCCCCAGGCATACAGTGTTTCGGCTCGCAGCCCTACATCTGCCATGGACGACTGGGCGCAGAAATCCTGCGCAAGGAAGGATATGAGCGACATGCCCGCGTATGTGAGCGCCATACCGGTGCAGGCATCACAGAGGCACAGATCATAGCACAGAACCTGCCCCTGCCACATCAGGATTTCCTGCCGGAAACCATGGAGGAGAAGGTGATTTGCTACGCTGATAAATTCTTCAGCAAAACTCACCTCGACCGGGAAAAAACAATTGAGAAAGCAGAAAAAAGTCTCATGAAGTTCGGAGAGGAAGGAGTAAAACGCTTCCAGCAATGGGAACGCATGTTTGAATAGAATTCTAATTTATTGAATGAGAAAACAATCGACGATAGCTATGCTGCTGCTCGCTGCCATCTCGTGTATGATGGTGGCTAACCCAGGTATGCCCGATTCGAAAAAGAAAAAAAAGAAAACGGAGAAGACGGAAACCGTGGACAGCGTGGGTGACAGTGTGTTCGTAGACTCGCTGGGCAACGAAATAAAGCCCAAGCTGAAACAGGCTGACGACACCACGCAGATGGACTCGCTGCAGAAAGCTATATGGAAACATAATAAAGTGGTGGATGACAGTATCCGCCTCGACAGTATCGCCAGAAAGAAACAGGGTGGAGTAGACGCACCGGTTAACTATCAGGCGGACGACTCTCTCGTATACGATGCCAAGAACAAAGTGGCATATCTCTACGGAAACTCCAACGTGAAGTATACCAACATGGACCTCAGTTCCGACCGCATCTCCATGGATATGGACAAGAGCAACGTGAAGGCGATGGGTACACCCGACAGTACGGCGGAGGGAGGCATCAAGGGCAAACCTGTCTTCAAGATGGGTAGCGATACCTATGATACCGACACCATCAAATTCAACTTCAAGAGCAAGAAGGCCCTTATTAATAATGTATATACAGAACAGCAAGACGGATTCCTGACCGGTATGAAGTCGAAACGCGACTCATCGGGAGTCATCTATCTGCAGCACGGAAGGTATACCACCTGCGATGATCCGCATCCCGACTTCTACATCTCGCTCTCCCGAGCCAAGGTAAGGCCGGGCAAGGATGTGGTATTCGGACCAGCCTATCTCGTGGTGTGCGATGTGCCTATGCCGCTTGCCATCCCTTACGGCTTCTTCCCGTTCACCAAGAGCTACAGCAGCGGTTTCATCATGCCAACCTATGGCGATGAAACGGCACGAGGATTCTATCTCAGAGATGGCGGATATTATTTCGCCATGAACGATAAATGGGACCTGAAGCTGCTGGGCGAGATTTATACCAAGGGATCGTGGGGACTCTCGGCAGCCAGCAACTACCGAAAGAGATACAAATACTCGGGTTCCTTCTTCTTCAGTTACCAGGATACGAAGAACGGCGACAAGGGAATGCCAGACTTTACAGAGCAGGAGAGCTTCAAACTGCAATGGAGCCACCGCCAGGACAGCAAGGCAAACCCATACAGTTCGCTTTCGGCAAGTGTGAACTTCGCCACATCGAGCTACGAACGCAACAACCTCAATTCGCTCTACAATCCGCAGACGATGACGCAGAGTACGAGAACCTCTTCCGTAAGCTGGAGCACCAACTTCTCGAGCATCGGAATGTCGCTCAGCTCTACCGCCAACCTCTCGCAGAACATGCGCGATTCATCCATCGCCATGACGCTGCCCGACCTCAACATCAGCATCTCCCGCTTCTATCCGTTCAGAAGAAAGAAGATGGTGGGCGATGAGAAATGGTACGAGAAGATAGCCATGAGCTATACGGGACACATCTCTAACAGCATCAATACCAAAGAGGATAAGCTGATGCACAGTTCACTCATCAAGGACTGGCGCAACGGATGGCAGCATCAGATACCGGTGAGCGCTACATTCACGCTCTTCAAATATCTCAACGTGAACCCATCGTTCAATTTCACCGACCGTATGTATACCAACAAGGTGGAGAGATCATGGGATGAAGCCAGCCAAACGGAGAAATGTGATACCATCTACGGTTTTAACAACGTGTATAACTGGAACATGAGCGTAGGTCTCTCTACCAAACTCTATGGTTTCTACATACCAAACCGCAAGCTCTTCGGAGATAAGATACAGGCTGTGCGCCACGTGTTTACGCCTACGGTGAGTTTCAGTTATGCCCCAGACTTCGGAGCTTCACGCTACGGCTACTGGGACACCTACCAGAAGACCGATGCCGATGGAAACGTATCGCTGGTGAGCTACTCGAAGTATGCCAATGCCCTCTACGGTGCGCCGGGCAAGGGTAAGAGCGGTAATATCTCGTTTACCCTGGGCAACAACATCGAGATGAAGGTGAAGAGCGATAAGGACTCTACCGGATACAAGAAACTCAGTATCATCGATGCGTTCGACATCAACATGAGTTACAATACCGCAGCCAAGGTTCGCCCTTGGAGCGATATGAACATCAACCTCAGACTGAAGTGGTGGAAGAACTATACCTTCAACATGAACGCTGTGTTTGCCACCTATGCCTACGAGCTGGACGACCAGAACAATGTTTATGTGGGTACCCATACGGAGTGGGGCAAGGGCAGGTTCGGACGATTCCAGGGTATGTCGCAGAACTTCTCGTTCACACTGAACCCGGAGAAGCTGAAGAAACTCTTTGGCGGGGGCGATGATGAGGACGACAAGAAGGACAGCCAGCGCAATGATGATGACGATGAAGGTCTGGATACCGACATCGAGAGCAACGTAGACGACAGCATGGAGAAGGGTAAGACGGCAGCCAAGAAGGGCGGCAAGGCTGAAACGGATTCAGATGGTTATATGGCGTTTAAGATGCCATGGTCGCTGACCTTCGGTTATGGTGTAACGATGCGCGAGGATACGCGAAGAGAGAAGTTCAATGAGAAGACGATGCGCTATGCATACAAGTTTACCCAGACTCTGAACATGAGTGGTAACGTAAGAATCAGTGATGGCTGGAACATCAGTTTCTCATCCGGTTATGATTTTGACAACCACAAGATCAGTATGACCACCGCCAGTCTGGCTCGTGATCTTCACTGTTTTAACATGAGCTGTTCTGTGGTTCTCGCTCCATATACGAGCTACAACTTCACCTTCCGTTGTAACGCAGCCACCCTGACAGATGCGCTGAAATACGACAAGCGCAGTGGTTATTCGAACGCTGTACAATGGTACTAGATGATAGTTTATAGTTGAAAGTTTATAGTTAATAGAGCTTTTCAGCTTATAGGTAATAAAAAAAACAGGCAAGTGATTTTGCCTGTTTTTTTTGTTTTTTACCCTTTTACCTTTTTACTTTTTTACCTTTAAAAGCCTTTTTTTCGCCTCCGGGTGCTCAGGATAAAGGGTGAGGGCCTTGCGGTAATTCATGATGGCAGCCTCTTTCATGCCCTCTTTTTCGCACTCCTTCCCCATAATCACATACTCCGTGGCAAGGCGCTTGAGGAACTTCTGCTGCTTCTCCTTCTCTTCATCCTTCTTTCTTATTTCTTCGCGCAGCCGTTCGTTCTCTGCCTGAAGCTCGTTCACCCTGTTCAGCTTTTTGCGGATGAAACGCTTGGCAAGCGGCTGCTCGATGTCATAACGGCTGTGGATGGCAAGGAAGAAGTTGTCGAGAGCCGACTGCATATCGCCCCTGTCAAAGGCCTTGACGGCATCATGATACTGTTTGTCGGCCTTACTCTGGGTAAGCGCTGTGTTGATGGTGCTCTGGTCGTTGTAATGACGGGCAAACTGCTTGACATCATTGCGCACGAAAACATCACTCTGACGCAACGGCTCCTGAAGACTGATGCCCTCGAGACTGGTGCAGCGGGACAAGGCAACATACGTCTGTCCGCCCGCAAAGACACCACCCGTGAAATCAATCTTCACCTGGTTGAAGGTGAGGCCCTGGCTCTTATGAACCGTTATCGCCCAAGCCAGACGGATGGGGTACTGCTCGTATCTGCCAATCTCTTCCTCCTCAATCTTTTTCTCAACCTCATTGAAATGGTATCTCATGTTGCTCCATGCCGCAGGCTCCACCATCACATCCTTGCCTTCCTCGGTACGCACATAAATCTTGGCATCCTCATCCTCATCAAAACCGATGATGGTGCCCAGCGTGCCATTCACCCACTGATGCTCGATATCATTCTTGATGAAGATAACCTGAGCCCCCGTCTTGAGGTAAAGTTCGATAGGGGTAGGGAGACTGCTCTCCGGAAACTCGCCCTGTATGTGGCCACGGAAGAGGCAAGGCTCTCCCGGAAGACACTGGAGCTGGCTGTCGTTGATGTAATCTACCGTATCGCGGCGTGTAGAGAGGGTGATGGCAAGTTTGGAATCGCTCTCATCGAGCTGGGCTCCCACGCGCTGGTTGAGGCGCTGTAAATCCTGCATGGGCACCTGAGACGTGCGGATATGGTCGAGGATGCTGATGAAAACGGGATCGCTCTGGCGGTATACCTTCTTGAGTTCGATGCTCACGAGCTTGAAGTATTCGAACACCTTGGCATCGAAGAAGAAACTGCTGCGGTAGAAGGGACTGAGCAGACGGCGGTCGTCCTCTCTTACCACAGGCTCCAGCTGGAAGATATCGCCCACCAGAAGCAGCTGCTTGCCCCCGAAAGGCTCTCGCATGTTGCGGCAATATACCCGCAATACCTTGTCCAGGAAATCGATGATATCGGCACGAACCATACTGATCTCATCGATGATGATGAGCTCTACCTCGCGGATAATCTTTATCTTCTCTGAATTATACTTCAGGGTGTTGCGGATGTTGCGGACGGAATACATGCTGTCGTTGGGCAGCAGCGGGTGGAAAGGAAGCTTGAAAAAGCTGTGGAGCGTGCTTCCTCCGGCGTTGATGGCCGCAATGCCTGTTGGGGCAAGAATGATATGTTTCTTCTTGGTATTGGCGGCTATATAACGTAAAAAAGTAGATTTACCCGTCCCCGCCTTTCCGGTAAGGAAAAGCGAACGACGGGTAAACTGTATGATTTGGAGTGCATTCTGCAACTCCGGGTTGTCGAGATCAATCATTGTATTTAATTTATAGTTTATAATTTATAGTTTATAGCATAAGCCATATTAAATCGCCTTCTTGCTAAACGGCGTAGCCGCTATAAACTATAAACTATTAACTAAATTTAGAGGTCATCGAAGTTGACAGGCTGCTCCGTTGGCTTAGCCTTCTTCTTCTCTTTCTTTTCTTCTGTGGTGGCTGTACCGTTGGCAGATTCGCTTTCAGCCTTCTTGGCAGGAACCTCGCGGATGATAGGGTTGCCTTCGTCATCGAGAACGATCTCTTCCTGGAAGGCGGTACTGTCTACCTTGGTGGTATCTACCTTTGGCTTTGGTGCATAGCTTGCACAGATGTACATATCGTTGGTGATATCGCTGTCCTGTGGCTTGTCAAACTTGCCGTGATACTGCTGGAAGGCTGGGTCGCCAAAGACACTCTGGAGGAAGTAACCGCACACAGGAAGAGCGGTTCTCGAACCCTGACCCAAGGCTCCGGTGCGGAAGTGGAGACAGCGGTATTCGCCTCCTACCCAGGCACCAACTACGAGCTTAGGGCTCACACACATGAACCAGGCATCGGAGTGGTTATTGGTGGTACCTGTCTTTCCACCGAACTCTGTATCACGGTAGTTGCCTACATAGCCCCAGAGACTCTGGGATGTACCTCCCGGCTCCTTCATACCGCCCTGTAAGAGCTGCTGCATGAGGAAGGCACTCTTGTAAGGTATTACCTGCTCTTCTGTAGAAGGACCTTCGTAAACCACCTTACCATCGTGGTCTACAATCTTGGTAACCAATACCGGGTCGTGGTGCTTGCCATTGTTGGCAATGGTGCTGTAGGCGCATGCCATCTCCAGGAGGTTGACATCGCTGGAACCGAGGGCGAGAGAAGGGGTGTCATCCAGCGGACTGTTGATACCCATCTTCTTGGCTGTCTCGATGATGCGCTTGATGCCCATCTCCTGTCCTAATCTTACAGCCACAGAGTTGATACTCTTGGCAAAGGCACTCTTCAATGGGATACTGTCGCCCGAGAACGAACCGTTGGCATTGGATGGACGCCAGATGGTCATTTCGTGCTTCTTCTTATCGTATACCTCCATAGAGATATATTCGTCGCGACGCTTGTCACAAGGGGTTAAACCCTGATTCATCGCCTCGGTATAAACAAAGAGCTTGAAGGTAGAACCAGGCTGGCGCTCGGCTGTTACCTTGTCATACTTCCAGTGGTCGAAGTCGATATCGCCCACCCATGCCTTTACTGCTCCGGTCTGTGGCTCCATGGCTACAAAGGCGCAGTGCATGAAGGTGGTCATATACTTGATGGAGTCTTCTGATGTCATGTCCATCGTGATGCTGCCCTTGTCATAATCGAATACCTTAACCGGGTGAACCCACTCCTTATAGTAATAGTTTACTGAGTCGGGATTATCAGGGAAGCGGGCTACCAATGCCTTGTAGAATGGCTGGCGCTCGGCGATGCCCTGGATGAAGTTTGGTATCACGTTGTGGTTCTCATCCTGCCAAGGATCCTGACCCATCCAGTTGCCTTTGCCTGCCTGGGTACGGCGGATGCTCCAGTGGTTGTTAAAGTTCTGCTGTACCTGTTTCATCTGCTTGCGAGCTGCATCTTCTGCATACTTCTGCATGCGGGTATCGATGGTGGTATAAATCTTTAAACCGCTGGTATAGAGGTCGTAACCTTCGTCTTTACACCAGTCTTTCAGGTAGTTGGCTACTGCCTCACGGAAGTATTTAGCCTGTCCGTCGTAGTTTTCTTCTACCTTGAAATCGAGCTTGATAGGCTCGTCTTTCAGTTCATTGTATCTGTCTTTTGAGAGATCGCCATGTGTCACCATATTATATAATACGGTGTTGCGGCGTGCAAGACTGTTCTCCGGGTTGGTGCGTGGGTTGTAGTAGGTGGTAGCTTTGAGCATGCCCACGAGCACGGCAGCCTGACCGGTGGTCAACTCCTTAGGGGTGGTGTTGAAGTAGGTCTTCGCAGCGGTTTTGATACCATACGAATTGCTACCGAAATCTACCGTATTGGCATACATGGTGATGATTTCCTTCTTGCTGAACACCGTTTCGAGTTTTACCGCGATGATCCACTCCTTGCTCTTGATGATGAGCAGGCGGAGTACAGGAATCTTGCCCAGCAAACCGGTAGAATATTGCGAACGTACACGGAACATGTTCTTCGCCAGCTGCTGTGTGATAGTAGAAGCACCGCGCCCGTTATGATGGAGGAGTGCATCCTTGGCAGCAGCAAACACACCGATAGGGTCGATACCGATATGCTTGTAGAATCGTTCATCCTCGGTATCTACCAGTGCCTTGAAGAAATCAGGTGTTACCTCATCATATTCTACCGGAGTACGGTTTTCGTTGAAATACTTGCCGATGAGTTTTCCATCAGCCGAATAGATTTCAGAGGCCTCAGAGGTCTGTGGATCCAGAATGCCTGAGAAATAGCCAGGTGACTTGCCGAAGAGCCATAAGAAGTTGATATCTACTGCGCCCAGATACAAGATGAAGGCAACTATACAACTTGCCAAGCCAATGAGGGTCTTGGTATACCACGCTCTGCCCTGATACAATCCCTTGTACCAAGGCCAGAATGCGCGAAACTTTTGCCATAACCAGGCAAAGAGAGCTTTAATTTTATTCATATATGATGATATAATGATTTCGTTGTTTTTGACTCAGAATTTCTTGAACAGTATATGCGATAGAACGCTTTACTCTTCGTTCTTCACTTCCTCTACATCCACATAAATCTCCTTTGAATCCTGTTTCTGCTGCTGGTTCTTCAGCCAGATTCTCTTGTTGTTGGAGACTTTAAAGGCGTTGAGAAGCTCTACTACTCCATAGATGAGCATACCCCAACCGATGATGAAAAGAGGAGCAGAGGCGATGGCTGAAGGCTTGATGATGGCGAGCAGACCCAGCAGAAGAAGGGCTGAAGGGAAGAGCCAGAAAAGAATGCCTACGCGTCCCATCTTAGCTGCTGAAGCCAGATTGACAAACTGGGTCAGAGCGCCCAAAATCAGGATGAATGCCAGGATGAACATCAGCCAGGCGATAAACACCTGAGGCATCAGGGCAAGCAGCAATCCTAGGATAAGACTGCCTACACTCACAAGCGGGAATTTAGGTATCATACCCATGATAGGCTTACCATTGGAATCAGACAGAATCTGGCCCTGCATCTTCTCTGCATTGCGCTTGGCTGCCCAATAACTGGCAAGGGAGATGACACCTGAAAGGAAAAACAAAACACCGATGGCGATGGTTATCCAGGTGACAGTCTGCTCACGATATTGGATGAGCAGGACTCCTACGATGATGGCGCATACTGCGCGGAATATTGAACTGTGTATTACCTTCATACTAAAACTGATTTTGTTATTTCGGGGCAAAGTTACGAAAGAAATCCGAAACTAGCAAGAAGTTTTTTATATAAACTTAAATTATTGCTATATTTAACGCTAATTATTGCTATATTTAACGCAAATTATTTGTTGGTCTCGATAGAAAGCCGTAATTTTGTAAGCAAAATCAGAATCATGATGTCTTGGAAAGAGACTTAGTGAAAGTAAAAACTATGTCTGGAATATAGACTTAGGAAAAGTAAAAACTCATTTTTGATATAGACGGAAAAAGTAAAGACAATGACAAAATTATATTTGGTGCGCCATGGTGAAACGGTGGATAACAAGGCGCAAATTATGCAGGGACAAACACCGGGAAAACTCAATATGAAAGGTATTGAGCAGGCTGAGGAAGTGGCCAGGAAAATGGCGGGTACACCTATCGATGTTTTCGTATCGAGCGATCTCTATCGCAGTATACAGACCTGTGAAATTATCGCCGGCTCGCATCCCGTTGTCACCACTCCCTTGCTCAGAGAGCGCGATTGGGGCGATTTTACGGGTAAATTCATCCCTGACCTGCCGAAGGACCCAAAGGATTGGCCGGACAACATAGAGACGCTGGAAAAGATGAAATCAAGAGCCCAGAATTTCCTTACCTGGCTCAAGGTTACTTATCCTGACCAGACCGTTCTTGCTGTGGGGCATGGCATCATCAACAAGGCTATCCAGAGTGTTTATTATAAACGTCCGATGAACCAGATTGAGAAAATGGCGAATGCTGAGGTCAGAGTCCTTATTCTTTAAGTGAAGAGTGAAGAATTCAGTTGCTTCGCTAATCATAAAGTTCAAAGTATCAAAAGTTCTAAGTATAATTCAAAGTATCAAAGAATATGAATAAAATTGCTCTTATTACAGGCGCAACAAGCGGTATTGGCGAAGGTTGTGCACGTCGTTTTGCCCGTGGCGGCTATAACCTGATTCTTACAGGTAGAAATACGGGAAAGTTGGAAATCCTGAAGAAAGAACTCGAGGCTGAGGGCGTTGAGGTGCTTGCCTTGGCTTTCGATGTGCGTAACCGTGAAGCTGCCAAGAAAGCGGTGGATTACATCCCTGAGGAGTGGCGCAATGTGGATGTGCTTATCAATAATGCAGGACTCGCACGTGGACTGGAACCTGAATATGAGGGCGATTTTGAGGATTGGGACCAGATGATTGATACCAATATCAAGGGCCTCTTAACCATGACTCGCCTGATTGTACCTGGTATGGTGGAGCGTAATCATGGTCATGTAATCAATATAGGTAGTGTGGCGGGTGATGCTGCTTATGCGGGAGGTAATGTATATTGTGCTACCAAAGCGGCTGTAAAGGCTATTACAGACGGCTTGCGCATTGATGTGGCACATACGAAAGTGCGTGTTACCAATGTGAAACCGGGTTTGGTTGAAACAAACTTCTCTAACATCCGTTTCCATGGTGACCAGAACCGCGCAGACAACGTTTACCGCGGCATCGAGCCTCTGAACGGCGATGACGTGGCTGATGTAGCCTTCTATGCTGCAAGTGCCCCGGAGCACGTGCAAATAGCTGAGGTGCTGGTTCTTGCTACACATCAGGCTAACGGAACCGTGATACACAGAAACTAGTTAATAGTTTACAGTTAATAGTTTATAGAGGCTGCGCCGTTGAGCAAGATAGTCAAAGCGGTTTATGCTATAAACTGTAAACTATTAATTATTAACTATTAATGATGTGGCAAAGCTGATTGATATCTGATTCGAATGTATCTCGATTAATCGCCTTTGCTCGCATTCCAGACTTGTAGTTATAGATGGTCTGGGTGGAGTAATGCAGCAGGGTGGCAATCTCCTGGCTGTCGGTTACACCCATTCGCATCAGGGCAAAGATGCGAATCTCAGTAGTCAGGTCGTGCGTAGTAGGAACTTCCATTTGACATTCTGGCAGCAGGAGCTTGTTCAACTCAGTAACGAAATCCGGATACAATTCCATGAATGCCTTGTCGAACCGGTTGTAGAACATCTGTGATTCCTCTTCTTCCAATTTATGGGTGTTGAGACTCTTCAGCAAATCGGCGGTCTGGTTTGCCTTGATCTTACGGCTTACCAGTTTGCGGTAATCTGATAACTTGCTGATATAAGCCGCACTGATGTCCATAAAGAGGCGCATGTAGGTCTCTCGCTTGATATTGGTCTCTATCAGCTGCTGGTTCAGTTCGGTGAGCTGTGCATTCATCTCTTTCTGCTTCTCGTTCTGTTCTTCAATCTCAGCCTTGTTTTTCTTCAGCCTGTTCTTCTGTCGGTTGTTGACGAATGAGAGGATGAGAATGATGACCAGCGCTATGCTTACACCAATGAACCCCCAAAGAAAGCGGGTACGAGAGCGCTCTGCAGCCTGCTGGTTGGCTGAAGCGATGACTGGAAGGATGTTGGAAATCTCCATCATGCGCAGTTGGTTGTTGAAGAACTGTGCATCTTCCATCGTGTGCTGGATATATTTGGCTGCTCTCTTACTGTTGCTCGCATCCTTTTTAAAGATGTAGTAGGCTAGCTTTTGAAGCGCAACAGTTTCTTTGAGTTGGCACAATCCATCGCTCACGGATGCCTCTACGAGATATTCCTCGTAAAGGTCGAATTTGCCGGTATTTTTGTAATATCTGGCTATACCATAAGCTGACATGGCATGGATACGGGATTTGGCTGGCGACATCTTCAGTGCCTTCAGATAATAGTTGAACGATTCCTTGCTGGTAGGGTTGTGGAGATAGGCGTATTCGCCCATGAGATACTGATAGAAGACGTTATGCTTATTGTTTTCGTTGAAACTCTGTATCAGAAGGGTCATATAATGTTTCTTCTGGACACGGAATTCTTCGGCGTAATCTGAGTTCTTGGAGTATGATTCCCAATAGCTGTAGAGCCAGGCGTATGTGAAGTAATAGTATAGCTTCAACTGGTATGGCATCTCATCAGGATTGAGAGATTTGAGTATGTTTTCTGCTTTGCTATAAAAACCCCTTACCGAAAGTATTGACGCCTGGTTTATCTGGTTGCGTAAGATATAATAGGTGTTATGACATTTTTCTGCCAATTCAAGCCCCTGTTTCATATATGCGTATGCTGAATCGTAGCGGTAAGCGCTATAGGCATGATATATGCTGTCAAGAAACAGTAGTCGGGTTTGGTCGTCTTCAGCTTCATAAGCTTGCCGCTTCAGATGTTTCAATTCCTTTTCCTTGATTCCCTGATAATATTGGTCGTTTTCAATCATCTTGTCAATACGATCCAATAAAGTCTTCTCGTCCGTTTTGCCTTGAGCAGCCAATGGCATAGTAAGCAAAAGAAGTAAATATATAAGTAGTTTCATCATTAATGTTTCTTTATGATTATAACAAAATAGTCTTTTAAATGTTATTTTCGTCCTTTTGTCCGTTTTGTGGTGCAAAGATACAAATTTCCTTTCATATAATACCATTTACTTTAGATAAAAATAGTTAATATATTAAAGTGTCTGATTTTTAAGGAGTTATCTGTTTCTTTGGTAGACAGATTTTTTACCAAAATGCTACTTAGGTATACAACTTTGAAAAAAATGATATAACTTTGCAAACGAAATCAGAAAACAGTAGTTTTAATGGTTTAATTACCACTTCAAGTCTTCTAAAAGTATTTAATGATAAAGAAAATTCCTTTTGTTGATTTAGTATGTTGATTTAAATAGGAAAACAGGTTTAGTTTATATTAGGGAAAAAAGGATTGGTAATAGACTAGGCTACTTGATGATTCAAGTTTGCCCTTAAAGGCAAAGCTTATCTATTATGTTTTAGGGAAAACCGCCATGCTTTTGTGAAAAAGTGTGGCGGTCTTTGTTTAATATATGTTAGTTTCTTCTCTTTTCTTTTTCTTTTCTTTGGTCAACTCAAATTATTTTTTTACCTTTGCCACATATTTATATATAGATGAATGGATTTATATATATATAGGTAGTAGGAAATAGATTTCGAGAGAAAATATCAGTTTTCTTCATGTGTAGAGGGAAATGGTAAGTAGACTTTAAAATATTATATTGAATAAAATATTAAAACAATGAATATATTAGTAACAGGCGCTAATGGTCAATTGGGACATGAAATGCAAATCTGTGCCCAAAAAAGCAATCACAAGTTTGTCTTCACCGATGTGGCTGAAGGCTATGAAAAACTGGATATCACCAATCTTGACGCTATCCGAGAAAAGGTGAGGGAGAATGATATTCAGGTAATTGTTAACTGCGCTGCTTATACCAACGTAGATAAGGCTGAAACAGATTACGATCTGGCTAATCTGCTCAACAATACTGCTGCGGGAAATTTGGCACAGGCTATGAAGGAGGTAGATGGTACTTTAATTCATGTATCTACCGACTATGTTTTTCAGGGCGATAAGAATATACCTTGCCGTGAAGATTGGGAAACGAATCCTTTGGGGGTATATGGTAAAACGAAACTTGCAGGCGAAAAGAGTATTGAAGCTACTGGATGCAAGCATATCATCATCCGTACAGCATGGCTCTACTCGCAGTGGGGTAAGAACTTCGTGAAAACCATGCAGAGTCTCACGGCAAGCCACGACACCCTGAAGGTGGTCTTCGACCAGGTGGGTACTCCAACTTACGCTGGCGACCTGGCTGCTGTCATCTCACATATCATCGAAACTGACCAGTTGGATAAGACGGGCATCTACCACTTCTCTAATGAGGGTGTCTGCTCTTGGTTTGATTTCGCTAAGATTATCTGCGAACTGAGCGGAAATACTTGCGATATACAGCCTTGCTACAGCGAGGAGTTCCCAAGCCCAGTGAAGCGTCCTCACTTCTCAGTGCTCGACAAGAGTAAGCTGAAGCAGACCTTCGGTTTCAAGGTGCCATACTGGACTGACAGTTTGAAGAAGTGCATCGCTGAATTGGCAGAAGCAAAATAATTATTAATTATAAATTATTAATTGAAATGAAGAATATCATTATCACGGGCGGTGCTGGTTTCATCGGCTCACACGTAGTAAGACTTTTCGTGAACAAATATCCTGAGTATCACATCATCAACCTCGACAAGTTGACATACGCAGGCAACCTGGCTAACCTCAAGGACATCGAGGACAAGCCAAACTATACTTTCGTTAAGGGTGATATCTGCGATTTCGACCTGATGTTGAAGCTGATGCAGGACTATAAGGTGGATGGCATCATCCATCTCGCTGCCGAGAGCCATGTAGATAGAAGTATCAAGGATCCATTCACTTTCGCTCATACCAACGTGATGGGAACCCTGTCTCTGCTCCAGGCGGCAAAGATTTACTGGGAAAGTCTTCCTGAGGGATACGAGGGCAAGCGCTTCTACCACATCTCTACAGATGAAGTTTACGGTGCATTACAGATGACTCATCCTGAGGGCATTCCTGCGCCTTTCACTACCAAGGCATCCAGCGATAAGAACCATGAGGCTTACGGCGAGGAGTTCTTCGTAGAGACTACCAAGTACAATCCTCACTCTCCATATTCTGCATCCAAGGCAAGCTCAGACCACTTCGTCCGTGCTTTCCACGATACATACGGTATGCCAACCATCGTGACCAACTGCTCTAACAACTACGGTCCATACCAGTTCCCAGAGAAGTTGATTCCATTGTTCATCAACAACATCCGTCATCGCAAGCCATTGCCAGTATATGGTAAGGGTGAGAATGTGCGCGACTGGTTGTATGTAGTGGATCATGCCCGTGCCATCGATATGATTTTCCACAAGGGCAAGATTGCCGAGACTTACAACATCGGCGGTTTCAACGAGTGGAAGAACATTGATATCATCAAGGTGGTCATCAAGACTGTTGATAGATTGCTCGGCAGAAAGGAAGGCGAGGATATGGACCTCATCACTTATGTAACTGACAGAAAGGGTCACGATATGCGTTATGCTATTGACTCTAGAAAGCTGCAGAAGGAACTCGGCTGGGAGCCATCTCTCCAGTTTGAGGAGGGTATCGAGGAGACCGTAAAATGGTATCTCGATAACCAGGAATGGATGGATAATGTAACGTCGGGTGATTACCAGAAGTATTACGATAATATGTATTCAAACCGATAATAGCTTTTGGCGTAATCGGAACATGTTTCTATTGTAACCGGTGCATGTCTCTATTGTAACCGGTGCAAGAGATTCTGTTTTGTATATTGAATCAGGAGTCCTGTATTTGTTTATAACAGCAAATGCAGGACTTTTTGGTTTTATGGCAATTAAAATGCAGTAAATATATTATTATTTCTTAATTTTTTATGCTTTATGTAGAAGAAAACTGAAAACTAGAAAATATTTTTCTATCTTTGCAGCCTTAATGATATATAAAAGAAACAGATATGAAGAAAATAATGTTATCAGGCATCGTCATGGCGGTTGCTACCTTGTCGTGCCTTCCCGTTAAGGGACAGGAAAAGGTGGTTCCTTTTAAATATGGTAATATGGACCACTGGGTAATCAGGAATATCAAAGAATCAGGCATTATCGGAGGAAATCAGAAAACAGTTTATGCCGTTGGGCCTAATATGACTATCAATGGTAATATTCCTTATACCAATAAGGGTGGTTCGCCTTGGGGTTCCTCTAATGTCCTGGCACATGTATCGGGCATCTATAAGACGAATAACTCTGTGTTTCGTGATAAACATGGTAGTGGATATTGTGCCAAACTGGTAACCCATATTGAGAAAGTAAAAGTGCTGGGACTCATCAATATCAAGGTCTTGGCTGCCGGTTCTCTCTTTCTGGGTAATGTTCGTGAACCGATAACAAGTACCAAGGATGGTCCTAAAGCCATCAACTGGGGTATACCATTCACCGCACGTCCTAAGGCTTTGCGCTTTGATTATAAGACATCTCTCCCTCATGCAGCCAATCGTATCAAGCAGAATGGATTTAGCGGAGCCTCTACGGTTGCAGGTCGAGATCATGCTATAGCTGTGCTCTATCTGCAGAAACGGCATGAAGATGCTAAGGGAAATATAACAGCTAAACGTGTGGGTACGATGGTAGTCAGATTCGGAAAGAGTACCGATAGATGGGTGGAAGATGCTACCTATACAATCCATTATGGCGATATCCGCCACATGGCAGGTTATCAGGCTGCTACTATGGGACTGCGATCCACTGACTATGCCCGTAACAGCAAGGGTAAGAGTGTGCCGGTAAAAGAAGTAGGATGGGCGAGTGCTAACGAAACACCTACTCATCTGATTCTTCAGTTCTCCTCATCCGATGGTGGAGCCTATATCGGAACTCCAGGCAATACCTTGTGGATTGATAATGTAGCATTAGTGTATTAAAATAATAAAATCGACAAAATGAAGCATATTCTGACAATACTTATTATGATGTTGGCATTGGGCAGCTATGCCTCTGAGCCTTCTGTAACCGATAGTATCTCATCTGCAGAGAAGGTGGATACGACGACTTTACATGCCGGGAAATCATGGGTGAACCGGATTCTTGACTACTTTAATGATTCCAACAAAAACAAGAAGCATAAGCGTTTCGATTTTAGTGTGATAGGTGGCCCTCATTATGCCTCTGATACCAAGTTTGGATTGGGATTGGTGGCAGCAGGACTATACCGTACTGATCCGAATGACAGTATTCTTCCTCCTTCTAATGTCTCGCTTTATGGTGATGTCAGTTCTGTAGGTTTCTATATGTTGGGTGTTCGTGGTAACCATATTGCTCCTAAAGGAAGATATCGCATCGATTATCACCTTTATTTCTATTCTTTTCCCTCTGAATTTTGGGGAATAGGTTATGAAATGGGCGATAACGATGCCAATAAGAGTGACATGAAGCGTTGGCAGGCTCAGGCTGAAGTTAGCTTCCTGTTTCGTGTAGCAGATAATTTCTATATCGGACCGATGGCGAGTTATGACTATGTAATAGGTAAACATATTGAGCGTCCGGAATTACTGCAAGGCATGGATCAGCATACTTGGAATGTAGGAGCTGGCGTTTCTCTGGTATATGATAACAGAGATAATCTTACGAATCCACATCGTGGTATCTATCTGAATATCAATCAGATGTTCAGACCTGGATTTATGGGAAATGATTATGCTTTCAGTACGACGGCATTTCGTTTTGATGCCTATCAGCGACTGGGTAAGGGAACGGTTCTTGCCGAGGACATTGGGGCTAACCTCAACTTTGGTAATCCTTCGTGGGGAATGATGGCTGAATTGGGTGGTACTCATTCCATGCGTGGCTATTATGAAGGCCGTTATCGCGATAAACATTCTCTGGAAGCTACGGTTGAGTTGCGCCAACATGTATGGAAGCGTAATGGCATCGTAGTGTGGGTTGGAGCAGGAACCATCTTCCCGAAATTCTCGGCATTGCGCTCTAAACAGATTTTGCCGAATGCCGGTGTAGGTTATCGGTGGGAATTTAAGAAGAATGTGAATGTACGTCTGGATTATGGATTCGGTAAGTCGGGGCAGTCTGGTTTTCTCTTCAATATCAATGAAGCGTTTTAGTAATAATGCTCTTTATGTAGTTTGATAATGCTCTTTAAAGTGTTAATGAAAAAGTAGAATGAACAGTTTTACGGATATATATAATAAGGTGGTGTTGCCTATATATAATAAGGTGTCATCGGGCGCATTCCTTTACGGGTATGCTGTGGTAGCGTTGTTGTTGCCTAATATAGCTCTGTGCTATACCGAATGTCTGGCTCCTTGGGCTTGTGGTGCCAATGTGTTGCTGCCTTTGGCACTCTACATGTGGTTCTTTTCGTTAACTAGATGCCCGGGTAAGATGATCTGGTGGGCTTTTCTTTTTGTTTTTTTCGCTGCCTTCCAACTGGTATTGCTTTATCTCTTCGGGACGGGAGTGATAGCGGTAGATATGTTTCTGAATCTTGTAACTACCAATCCTGGCGAGGTGAAGGAACTGCTTGGTAATCTGTTGCCTGCTGTGGTGGGTGTTTTTGTGGTTTATCTTCCTATGCTGGTTCTGGCTATTGTCAATATCAGCAAGAAAGGGATGATAGTGGTTCAACTCCAGCATCGAGTGCGTCGTTGGGCTTTGGAGATAGCTGCTGTCGGTTTATTCTGTCTGCTGGCTTGCTATGTGGCTGTAGATGATTATCGCTTGCGCAATCAGTTTTATCCTGTTAACGTTTGCTATAATCTCTATCTTGCTTTCGAGCGTGATGCGGCTTCAGAAAATTACAGGGAGGCAAGCCGGAATTTCAGGTTTGATGCCAGGAGCGAGCATGATGCTGAGGCTCCCGAGGTGTATGTGATGGTGGTGGGAGAGACGGCGAGAGCCCACAATTTCAGTCTCTATGGCTATCCGCGCGATACCAATCCTTTGCTTTCCAAGACTCCTGGAATCATAGCTTTTCCCGATGCTACAACCCAGAGTAATACTACGCATAAGAGTGTTCCTATGCTCCTGTCGGCTGCATCAGCAGAGGATTTCGAACGTCTCTTTCATGAGAAAGGTATCCTGGCTGCTTTCAGGGAGGCGGGATTTCATACCGTATTTATCAGCAATCAGCTGCCTAATCATTCTTTTATTGATTTCCTTGGCGAACAGGCAGATGAACATTACTTCCTGAAGGAAGGTGCTTCTGCAAAAGATAATCATTATGATAGTGATTTGTTGCAGAAGTTGGATGGGATATTGCCTGCGGCAGATGCTTCTTCATCCAAGCAATACCGTTATCGGAAACTCTTCGTGGTACTTCATACTTATGGTTCTCACTTTAATTACCAGGAGCGCTATCCCCGTAATTTCGCTTTCTTTAAACCTGACAGTAAGAGCGAAGCGAAGCCGGAGAACCGGCGTGACCTGCTGAATGCATACGATAATACCATCCGGTATACCGATTATATCCTGCATGGTATCGTAGAACGTCTGCAGAAATGGGAGAAGACTCAGGCAAAGACGGATGGGGTATATAGCCAACCTACATCGGCGATGCTCTATACCAGCGACCATGGAGAGAATATCTTTGATGATGACCGTCGCCTCTTTCTGCACGCCGCCCCGAAGGCATCTGATTATGAGCTGCATGTTCCTTTCATCATCTGGACATCAGATGGTTATGGAAAACAATATCCGGGAATACTGAAAACTTTGTCTGGTCATCGTACCCAACAGGTACAGACGAGTCTTTCGGCTTTTCATACGATGTTGGGGATAGGAGGCATCCTGACCCGTTATCGCCAGGATGAATATTCTGTGGCAAGTGAGAAGTATCATCCTGTAAAGTTGTTTTATCTGGATGATCATGATAAAGCGATTCCACAGGAAAATGCCAAATATTAGCATCTGATTTTAAGCGTAAACGCGCTCTTTGTGTAAAATACATGAAAAGAGTTTTCGTAAATGTCAATTATTTGCGAAAACTCTTTGTCGTATCTATAATTTGCTGTATCTTTGCACCCGGATTTAGATAATAATAAAAATACAGTTGTTATGGAACCAACTCGAAAAATCGAAAAGGTAGGCATGCGCAACCTCCGTATGGAGGATTATGATCAACTTGCCAAGTCATTTAGGCGTATTTACGCAGACTCAGATGTATTCTGGACAAAAGAACAGATTAAGAAACTCATTACTATCTTCCCTGAGGGACAGGTGGTTATTATCGTTGATGATAAGATTGTGGGCTGTGCGCTCTCTATCATCGTCAATTATAATATGGTGAAGGGCGATCATACCTATGCTCAGGTTACGGGTAATGAAACTTTCAATACCCACGATCCTAAGGGAAACATTCTTTACGGCATCGAGGTATTTATCCACCCTGATTATCGTGGTTTGCGCCTGGCTCGCCGTATGTATGAGTATCGCAAGGAACTCTGCGAGAAGCTCAACTTGAAGGCTATCATGTTTGGCGGTCGTATACCAAACTATCACAAGTATGCCGATAAGATGCGCCCTAAGGAGTATATCGAGCATGTAAGAAACCGTGAAATCTATGACCCGGTTCTTACCTTCCAGCTTTCCAATGATTTTCACGTGCGCCGCGTAATCCGCAACTATCTTCCTAGCGATGAGGAGAGCGAACACTGCGCTACCCTCTTGCAGTGGGATAATATCTATTATCAGCCACCTACGGATTCTTATGTAGACCGCAAGCCAACCGTAAGAATCGGATTGGTACAGTGGCAGATGCGCCCATACGCTTCGGTGGATGACCTCTTCGAACAGGTTGAGTTCTTCGTTGATTCTGTGAGCGATTACAAGAGCGATTTCATTCTCTTCCCTGAGTATTTCAATGCGCCTTTGATGGCTCGTTTCAACGACTTGGGTGAGGCGCAGAGCATCCGAAAGATGGCGCAATATACCGAAGAAATCCGTGACCGTTTCCGCGAGTTGGCCATCAGTTACAACATCAATATCATCACGGGTAGTATGCCTTATCTCAAGGACGATTCTCTCTATAATGTAGGTTTCCTCTGCCGCAGAGATGGTAGCGTGGATATGTACGAGAAGATTCATGTTACACCAGATGAGCAGAAGTGCTGGGGATTGAGTGGTGGTAGCCATATCCAGACCTTCGATACCGATTGCGGTAAGATTGGTATCGTTATCTGCTATGATGTGGAGTTCCCTGAGTTGTCAAGATTAATGGCTGAGGATGGCATGCAGATTCTCTTCGTTCCATTCATGACCGATACCCAGAATGCTTACTCCCGAGTAAGAGTCTGTGCCCAGGCGCGTGCTATCGAGAATGAGTGCTATGTAGCCATTGCGGGTAGTGTGGGCAACTTGCCACGTGTTCACAACATGGATATCCAGTATGCCCAGAGCGCCGTGTTCACCCCTTGCGACTTTGCTTTCCCTAACGATGGCAAGCGTTCAGAGGCAACACCTAATACCGAGATGATTCTCGTATCAGATGTTGACCTGAATCTCTTGAATGAGCTTCATACCTACGGTGCTGTAAGAAATCTTCGCGACCGCCGCAAGGATCTGTATGAATTGAAACAGAAGAAGTAAGTGAGGAAGGATAATTCAACACTCAACATTCAACATTTAACATTTAAATAAAGTGTATAAGATAGAAATCTCGGAGCGCACGCTCCACTTCAAGCAGCCGGCAGGCACGTCTCGTGGCGTATATACCACGAGACACAGTTATTATCTCACTCTCACCTCTGATGAAATGCCGGGAGTAGAGGGAGTGGGAGAGTGTGCTACGCTCCCTGATCTCAGTTGCGATGCCAAACCGGAATATGAGATGACCCTGCGACAGGTTTGTCAGATGGTGGAGCAGATGGGACGCATTCCTTACGATATGATTCGTGCTTACCCTAGCATCACCTTCGGTTTGGAAACAGCCTTCGCTTCGTTCTTCGATGCAGCGAAGAAGTTTTTGGAGATTGTTCCTGCTGAAGGAGCATCTTCTTCTTCTGAAATGTTGAAGCAGAAAGGGGTTTCTGTTCCAGCCGGAATGGAGAACCTGACAGATCTTTTCGATTCTCCTTTCGGTAGGGGAGAAGAGGGCATTACCATCAACGGTTTGGTGTGGATGGGAACCTATGAGGAGATGCTGGCCCGGTTGGAGGAGAAACTCCAGGCGGGTTTCCATTGCGTGAAACTGAAGATCGGTGCCATCGATTTTTTCAAGGAACTCGATCTCATCAAGCGCATCCGTGATGTTTATACTAAGGAGCAGGTTGAGTTGCGTGTAGATGCCAATGGCGGCTTCTTGCCGGAGAATGCAATGAGCCAGCTGGAGGCTTTGGCTAAATATGACATTCATTCGATTGAGCAGCCTATCAAGCAGCATCAGTGGCCTAAGATGGCCCAGCTCTGTCGAGAAACACCGCTTCCTATCGCCCTAGACGAGGAGTTGATTGGTGTGAATGTGAGAAGCATGAAAGAGGCTCTGCTTGATACCATTCGTCCGCAATATATCATCTTGAAGCCTTCACTTCATGGTGGCATCTATGGATGCAACGAGTGGATAGAACTGGCTAACCAGCGTGGTATCGGCAGCTGGATTACTTCTGCTCTTGAGAGTAATATCGGTCTGAATGCTATTGCTCATTATGCAGCTAAAGTATATGGTCCTAATGTCAAGATGCCGCAAGGCTTGGGCACCGGACAGCTCTTTACTGATAATATACCGATGCCTTTGGAGATTCGTGGTGACAAACTGTTTGTAGTAAAATGACTTTAGAAGATTTCCTTTCAGAATGGAATAACGGTAGCGACCGGGTGCTTGTTCATACAAGTGGTTCTACAGGCAAGCCCAAGCCGATGATGGTAGAGAAGAAGCGAATGCTCAACTCAGCCCGCATCACTTGTGATTTCTTGGGATTGAAACCTGGAGACAGTGCCCTGCTCTGTATGTCGCTCGATTATATTGCAGGTAAGATGGTGGTGGTGCGGAGTATAGAGCGCCATCTCCATCTTATTTCTGTTTGCCCAAGTGGGCATCCTTTGAAAGATGTAAATGAAGAGATTACCTTCGCTGCGATGGTCCCGATGCAGGTTTATAATACCCTGCAGGTTCCTGAAGAGCGGGCTCGTTTCTGCCGCATCAGGCATCTTATTATCGGTGGCGGAGCCATAGATGAGGCTCTCGAACAGAAACTGAAGGCTCTTCCCGGCGATATTGCAATCTGGAGTACCTACGGAATGACCGAAACGCTCTCGCATATTGCCCTGAGAAGAATTAACGGTGCTGAGGCTAGCGAATGGTACCAGCCTTTCGATAGTGTCAGAATCAGTCAGACCGATGAAGGTTGTCTGGTGATAGATGCTCCGCAGGTCTGTGCTGAGCCCCTGGTAACGAACGATATAGTGGAAATAGAATCTTATATATATAATAAGGTGGAAAAACTCCGTTTTCGCATCAAAGGCAGAAAAGGCAATGTGATTTGCAGCGGAGGTATCAAGATACAGATAGAAGAGGTTGAGGCTCTGTTGAAGCCTTATCTCGAAAAACCTTTCATGATAGCCAAGAAGAAAGACGGGAAGTTTGGAGAGATTGCTGTCCTCCTGACGGAAGATGAGGAGATAGAAAAAGTAGAGGCGACTGTTCGCCGCCTCTTATCTGATCATAAATATTGGATTCCAAGGGAATTCCTTCATGTAGAGCATCTCCCGCTTACCGAAACCGGAAAGCCGAAGCGTGCTATCTTTCTTTAAAGGGATTCTCTGAAGAAAGATTCTTTAGCTGAATTATCCTTCTCTGAAGAAGTCGAGTGCTTCCTTGATCTCTTCTGTCGTAGCTGTCTGGTTGATACGGATATCGCCTATGCCACCCAGCATCGTGAAGTTGATGATGCCATTCTGGTTCTTCTTGTCATGATGCATCAGCTCGATGAGCTCATCATAGTCATCGCAGGTAATATCCAGTGTACCATAGAATTCCTTGATGAAGTTTACGGTCTGGCGCATCTTCTCAGTAGGGAATCCGGTTTTGGCAACACTCAGATAGAGTTCAGGGATGAGACCGAATGCCACAGCGTAACCATGCAGGATAGGCTTGCGCTTCAAAGCCCAGCTCTCAAATGCATGACCGAAAGTATGGCCCAGGTTCAGCGCCTTGCGGATACTCTGCTCGTGAGGATCCTGCTCTACAATGCGCTCCTTTACCTTCACACTGTCGCCTACCATGCGCTGCAACTGCTTCAAATCAGGCTTGTCGAGGTCGAAGCTGACCAGTTCTTCCCACATTGCTTCTGTAGAAATCAGACCGTGTTTCAGCATCTCTGCATAGCCCGAACAGATGTTTTCTGCATCGAGCGTCTTTAAGAATTCTGTATCGAGAATAACGAACTTAGAATCGTTGAACACACCTACTTCGTTCTTCAGTCCGCCGAAGTTGATGCCTGTCTTTCCACCTACCGATGCATCTACCATAGCCAGCAGGGTGGTAGGGATATTGATAAAGTTGATACCTCTCTTAAAAGTGCTGGCAGCAAAGCCACCCAGGTCGGTTACCATACCGCCGCCCAGATTAATCATACAGGAGTGGCGTGAAGCTCCTCCCTCTTGCAGTCCTTTCCATACCATCATCAGACTTTCGATGTCTTTATGGCTGTCGGTAGCCGGAATAGTGATGATATGGGCTTCCTTCATGCAGTAAAAATTCTGCAATACAGGCATGCATAGTTCCAATGTCGTAGTATCTGTAAGCACAAAAAGCTTGTCGTGCTCACACTCAGAAAGTGCACTTACCAGTTCGCTTTCCAGTTGGGTTGATATGATTACTCTTTGTTCCATAACATTCTAACGTATTAATTTTTGTGCAAAGATACACTAAAATGGAGACAATACAAAAAAAAAGTTGCTAAATTTGCGTTTTTTATCTCAGAATGTATTAAACCTTGGTGTATTTAACGCGTCAAAACAATCGAGTAACAAAAAATGATAATAGAATATCATAGCGATTATGTGTGAAAACACTCATAGTTGGAAATAATAACAAATAAAAATAAGAATGAAAAAATCGATTCTGACGATGCTGCTGCTGTTGACGGCAATAGCATCCTTTGCTCAACAGCGACTGATATCCGGTCAGATTACCGACCGCGATACCAAGGAAGCCATTGAACAGGTAACTGTTCAATTGCTTAAGAGCGACAGCACGTATGTAGCTGGTGCCATCAGTAATGAGCATGGACTCTTTCATGTCACCGCTCCGGCAAATGGCAAGTATCTGCTCAAGATTTCGAGCGTAGGATACAAGTCTACCGTGAAGCATATCCAAATTTCTGATAACAAGGATCTGGCTATGGGTAAGATTGTGCTGGGTGCTGAGGCTATCATGCTGAAAGGCGCAGTGGTAACAGCCATGGCTCAGAAGGTAACTCTGAAGGAGGATACTTTCGTGTACAATTCTTCAGCCTATCGCACACCGGAAGGCTCGGTAGTTGAGGAACTCGTAAAGCGTCTGCCGGGTGCAGAGGTGAGCGATGACGGTACCATCAAGATTAATGGTAAGGAAGTAAAGAAGATTCTCGTAGACGGTAAGGAGTTTATGACGGGCGATACCAAGACTGCCTTGAAGAACCTGCCTACCAGCATCATCGAGAAAATCAAGGCATACGATGAGAAGAGTGATCTCTCTAAGGTGACCGGTATTGATGATGGCGAGGAGCAGACCGTGCTCGACTTCGGTGTGAAGAAGGGTATGAACAAGGGATTGATTTCCAATATCGACCTGGGTGTGGGCAACAAGAGCCGCTATAACATGCGTGGCATGGGAGGTTATTTCAATGATAACAACCGATTCATGCTCTTTGCCAATGCCAATAACACCAGCGACCGTGGTTTCGGAGGCGGTGGCCCCGGTAGAGGCTTCGGAGGTGCTAACGGTTTGAATGCCAGCAAGATGATTGCTGCCAACTACAATTACGAACTGAAAGATAAATTCAAGTTCAATACTTCACTTCGCTGGAATCACAGCGATGGCGATATTTGGAGCCGTCGTTCCAGCGAGAACTTCATGGGTAGTAGCTCTTCGTTCAGCAACAGCTTGACTCAGAATTTCTCTCGCAGCAACAGCTGGAACGGCAACATCCGATTGGAGTGGATGCCTGATTCCATGACCAATATCCTCTTCCGTCCTTCTATCTCTTGGAGTACCAGCGATGGATTGAGTGGCAGCCAGTCGGCTTCTTACAACAAGGATCCTTATACCATTACCACCAAAGACCCTCTTTCTAAGGAAGGTATTGAGGAGTTGGACAAGGCTGAGGCTATGGTGAACAGTCAGTTGACTAACGGAATCACCTATTCTGATAATAACAATATCAGGGGTATGCTGCAGGTGAACCGCAAGTTGGGCAACAAGGGACGCAACATCACCTTCCGTGTGGATGCCAAATATACGGATAATGACAGCAAGAGCATCTCGCTCAACAATGCCAAGCTCTATCTCGTACAGACAGCGGAGGGTAAGGATTCTACTTATCAGACCAACCGCTATAACCTGACTCCTTCGAAGAATTACAGCTATGCGGGCCAGTTGACCTATAGTGAGCCACTCTGGAAGGCTACCTTCCTGCAGTTCAGCTATAAGTTTACTTACAGCTACTCCAAGAGCGACCGCAGCACCTACGATTTCAGCAAGTATGCCATGAATGGCAATCATGAATATCGTGGTTGGGATAGCTACCTGAATCCGTTTGCCGGTCAGCTTGGTAATTACAGAAATGATGAATTGAGCCGTTTCTCTGAGTATCGCAACTACAATCACGATATCCAGGTGATGATGCGATTCGTCCGTCAGAAGTATAACTTGAACTTCGGTGTGATGATTCAGCCACAACAGTCGAAGTATATCCAGGAATATCAGGGAGTGCATGTAGATACCGTTCGCAACGTAACGAATATCAGTCCAACCCTCGATTTCCGTTATCGCTTCTCAAAGATGAGCAACCTGCGTGTGAACTACCGTGGTACCACAGCGCAGCCAAGCATCTCTCAGTTGCTTGACATCACAGATAACAGCGACCCGCTGAACATCTCGAAGGGTAACCCTGGATTGAAGCCATCGTTCACCCAGAACTTCCGATTGTTCTACAACAATTTCGTGCAGAACCACAACAAGGGTGTCATGACCTTCATCAACTTCTCTACCACCAACAATAGCATCAGCAACAAGGTGACCTACGATGAGAAGACTGGTGGTAGAATCACCCGACCTGAGAATATCAATGGTAACTGGAATGTGATGGGAGCCTTTATGTTTAACTGCTCTATTGATAGTGCAGGCATCTGGAACATCAATACTGGAGCCCATGCTAATTACAATAACTATGTAAGTTATCTGAGTCTTGATAAGAAATCAGATTCTCAGAAGAATACGACCCGTAGTATCACATGGCGTCAGAATCTTTCTTTCAGCTATCGAAATGATTGGGCAGAGTTCTCGCTCGATGGAACGCTGAGTTACAACAAGGCAAAGAACAAGCTTCAGCCAACCAGCAACCTGGAGACCTGGCAGTTCTCTTATGGTCCTAGCATGACGCTTACAGCGCCTTGGGGCACCAGTCTGAACTCAAGCCTCTCTATCAGCAGCCGCCGTGGCTATAGCGACAGCAGCATGAATACGGATGAGTTTGTATGGAATGCGCAGCTCTCTCAGGGGTTCCTGAAGGGCAAGCCTCTTACCATCATGCTGCAGTTCTACGATATTCTCCGCCAGCAGAGCACCTTCTCTCGTGCCATTTCTGCTACATCCCGCACGGATACGGAGTATAATGCCATCAACAGCTATGCGATGCTGCACGTGATTTACCGCCTGAATCTCTTCGGAGGCAAGGATGCCCGTAGGGGTGGACCTGAAGGTCCTGGTGGTCCTGGTGGTCGTCCAAACTTCCATGGCCGTCCTTTCAATGGCGGTTTTGGCGGTGGTCGTCCAGGCGGTAGAATGTTCTAGAAAGGCTTCATTTAAAACGATAGTAAGCCTCACTCCATGTTTACGTGAGGCTTATTTCAAATAGGTATGACGAGAAAAAAAGAAATCCCCGCTCTTCGCAATGAAGAACGGGGATTGTTATTTTGTCTTATCAAGAGTTCTCGATTAGAGAGCGAACTTGTAACCCAATGTAACCTGGAAAACAGAGTTCTTGCTATCAGCCTTGTCCATGACCTTTGTTACACCAATGTTGTAGCGAGCATCCAGACAAACGTTCATGTACTCGTAAGAGATACCTACAGGAACAGAGAGGTCGAATGACTTGAATGCATCGTCATCGATATCAGTAGAAACTGAAGTACCGCCAACCTTTGCTTTAGCTTTGCTGCTTACTTTGAAACCTGGCTGAAGACCAGCCTTGAGAGCCAAACCTGGAGCTACGTATACGTTAGCAAGAACAGGAATGTTGATGTAATCATTCTTGAGGGTTACAGTTGCGTTGTCTTCATCATATTTGCAGCCCTGCATAGAGTAGAGCAAACCTGCGCTAAGACCGAACATAGGAGAAACGTGATACTCCAATTCTGCACCAGCAACAACACCGGCACGTGTCTTAGAGTCATCTACGTCTGTGTAATCTGCAATGCTCAAACCGACCTTAGGCTGAATTGTAACATCGCCTGCATTGTACTGTGCGAAAGCACCTACTGAAGACAGCACCATAGCTGCCATAACGAATAATTTTTTCATAATCTCTAATATTTTAAATTAATAGTTTATAATGCTCATATAGAGTATGATTAGTTATCAGTGTGTATGCTGATTCCATCATTCCATCATTTTTACTAGGTGCAAAGGTATGTTTTTTCTCTATTCGCTCCAAATATTTTAAGCATTATTTTAAAATAAGCAGCCAAATATCACATATAAGTTTCTATTTCGTATATTTTTAGCAATAATTATCCCAATTTTCTTGCATCGTATCTTAAAATGTTGTATCTTTGTAAAGTTCAGTTATGACTACACAAAAAAATCCCCTATACAGTGTAAAAGATGTATAGGGGATTCTTTTATTCTTCATCTTCGTCCCAGTCTTCTTCGTCAAATCCAAACATGGCGGGATCTACGAAGGCATCCAGGGCGCGGCGTTCTTTCTTTGTAGGGCGACCAGTGCCTCGGGCTCTATCTACGAATCCGCTGATGCGGCTCATCTCCAGGAGCTCATATTGCTTAGGGTCGGTTACGTTTTTATAGACACCATACAGCATCTTGGCGCCTACGCGCTGCTCTATGCAGTCGAGAACCTCGAAAGAGTAGGTGATAGGGGCTTTCTTTACGCTCACCACATCGCCACGCTTGATGATGAAGGAAGGCTTTCTCGTTACGCCTCCCACCATGACGCGGCCATTCTTACAGGCATCGGCAGCAATGCTGCGGGTCTTGTAAATGCGGGCAGCCCAGAGCCACTTGTCTATTCTAGCTGATTCTTTCATGATTATTTCTTTCCTAGCTTATTGTATTGGTTCATGGTGATGTCGATACCAGCCAATACGAAGCTCTTGATGATCTCTACACCCAGGTCGATGGCCGGCTGCAGCTGCTTCATGTCTTCCTCAGTATATTTGCCCAGCACCCAGTCTATCTGGCCGCCACGTGGATAATCGTTGCCGATGCCCATGCGCAGGCGGGCATAATTCTGACCGATAAGCTGCTGGATATGTCCCAATCCATTATGGCCGCCGTTGCTGCCATTCGCCTTCAGTCGGAAAGCACCCAGAGGCAGGGCTAGCTCATCGCTGATAACGAGGAGTCGGCTCTGGTCAATCTTTTCCTGATTCAGCCAATATCTTACCGCATTACCGCTGAGGTTCATGAATGTGGTAGGTTTGAGCAGGAAAATCTTTCTTCCCTTGAGCGTAGTCTCGGCTACGAAGCCATATCGCTTATCCTCAAAATGAATATTGGACGCTTTAGCAAAAGCGTCCAATACCATAAATCCTGTGTTGTGCCTGGTGCCGGCGTATTCATCGCCAGGGTTACCAAGCCCACAAATCAAATATTTATCCAATGTTTGATAATGCTTTACTCAGGTTCGTAAAATCTCTAGATGACTCAGTGATTAAGCCTCTTCTTCCTCAGTAGTCTGAGCTGCGAGCTGAGCGTTACGTGTCATCTTGATAGAGCAAACTACGACAGCCTTGCTTGTAGCCAACTCGAGACCCTCGAATGAGAGGTCACCTACCTTGATGCTCTTACCGATCTTCAACTCTGTAACGTCGATATCGAGGTGCTCAGGGATAACCTGGTAAGGAGCAGTAACGTTGATCTTACGGATAGAGAGGTTCATACGACCACCATCACGTACACCCTGTGCAAGACCTGTCAACTTAACTGGAATACCGATAGTGATAGGCTTCTGGTCGTTAACCTCGTAGAAGTCAACGTGCAGAGGAGCGTCTGTTGTTGGGTGGAACTGGATCTCCTTCATGATAGCTGTGTGGCTCTCACCGTCGATGATGAGGTTGATAACGTATACATGAGGAGTGTAGATGATTTTACGCAACTCAGCGAATGGAACTGCGAATGACAAAGCCTCAGGAGCACCGTTCTCACCCTTCTTCTCACCATAAAGGTTACATGGAATCAAACCTTCCTTACGCAATGTCTTAGAAGCTTTCTTGCCAAGGTCTGTACGCTTCTGACCTGTTACATTAATCTCTTTCATTTTGTGTTACTCTAAATTAAGTTATTAATAAAAAATGTGCCTTAACTCGCCATCACACGGATTAGCTTTGCTTAAAGCGGGTGCAAAATTACGAAAATTATTTGGAATGAGCAAACTTTTTGCCGAAAAACATGTTTTATATGCAGAAAAAATATTGAAAATACAATTTTTTGCTTAAATAAACTGAAATTTTTGCCCGTTTTCTTGTCTATTATCTATTTAATGTGTATTTTTGCAAGCGTATTAGGTAATTTAATAAATGAATCTTTTAAAAACATTAGAGAATGATTAATAGGGATTTGATAAGACGTAAGATTGTGCAGTTAACCTACGCATACTATCAAAACAGCGATCATAACATGGAGAACGCTGAGAAGGAGCTGATGTTTAGTCTCTCCAAGTCATACGATTTGTACAACTACATGTTGCAGCTCATCGTTGCCATCACTCAGGAGGCACGCAAGCGCTACGATGTAGATGTAGCTCGTGCCAAGAGAGAGGGTGAGCAGGAACCTTCACCACGTTTCGCATTCAATAAGTTCGCTCTGCAGCTCGAAGAGAACAAGATGCTGCTCGAATGGATAGATGTTAAGCATTCCAACTGGGATGAGGATATTGAAATGGTGCGCAAAGTGTATACTGCGATTACGTCTAGTGATCTCTATGCTGATTATGTCAGCGGTGCTATTGATGAGGAACTCGCCGATCTCGACGAGTACAGCCGCGACCGTGAGGTATGGCGCCGCATCTACAAGCAGTTCATTCAGAATAATGAAGAGCTTGATGCATTCCTCGAGGAGAAGAGTCTCTACTGGAACGATGACAAGGATATCATAGATACTTTCGTATTGAAGACTATCAAGCGTTTCGACCCGGAAGCTAAGGCCAAACAGGAATTGCTGCCGGAATATAAGGATGCTGAAGACAGAGAGTTTGCACGCAAGCTCTTCCGTGCTACCATCCTCAACTGCGATACCTACCAGCGCTATATGAGCGAGGCGCTGCGCAACTGGGATTTCTCACGTCTTGCCTATATGGATGTGATTATCATGCAGATTGCCATCGCTGAGGTGATGAACTTCCCTGGCATCCCGGCTACCGTCACTATCAACGAGTATGTAGAACTTGCCAAGGCATACAGCACTCCTCGCAGCGGCGGTTATGTTAACGGTATGCTCGACAGCATCTGCCGCGAGCTCATCAGCCGCAACCTCATCCAGAAGGAGATGCCTGAGCGCAAGCAGCATCAGCATGCACAGCACGGCGAACATGCCGGCAAACAGCGCCAAGACAACCAGCATCCAGCCGGCCGTCGTCCGCGCATTCATCGCGCTCCGGGCGAGGGTGAGTAAATAACGGAGGCCTTTCTTGCTGGCCACACCTTATTTATATATAGAACATAAAATAATAATAGATAATACTTTAACGAAATGACAAATTTAGTATTGCAAGCAGCTGCCGGTGGTAGCAGCATGAGTTTTCTCATCATGATGGTAGCTATCTTCGCTATCATGTGGTTCTTTATGATCCGTCCTCAGCAGAAGAAGCAGAAGGAAATCCGCAAGTTCCAGAATGCTTTGGCAGAGGGTACCAAGGTGGTTACAGGCGGTGGTGTTTATGGCACTGTTAAGCGTGTTGACCTCGAGGCTAATACCGTTGATGTTGAGATAGCTCGTGGCGTGGTAATCACTGTAGCTAAGGGCTACGTGTTTGCTGATGCAGCTAGTCAGACACCTAATGCATAGTATCAAGAGCATATTAAAAGCTGTCAGAAACTTCCTGTTCAGTGGTCTGAATAAGGAGTTTCTGATTTTTTTGTTCTTTCTCGCTCTCAGCGGCATCTTCTGGCTGATGATGACGCTCAATGAGACTACCGAGAGAGAATTCAATATTCCTGTGCAGTTAACCGGCGTGCCCCGCAATGCGGTGATAACCGGCGAACTCCCTGATACCGTGCGTATTACGGTGCGTGATAAGGGATTCACACTCGTTACCTATGCTTACGGAGGCAAGATTCATCCGCTCACATTCCGTTTTGCCAATTATGCCGACGAGGAAACGGGAACGGGACAGATTCCGATGGCTGATGTGCAGAAACAGGTGGCATCCCAGCTCTATGGCTCTACCAAACTGATCTCCATCAAACCGGCAAAATTCGATTTCTTCTTCACCTACGGCTCTTCCAAGCGAGTGCCTGTGGTGTTCAGAGGTAAGATTACAACCAGCAAGAGCTATTATCTGGCACATACCGAATTCCTGCCGTCTACGGTTACGGTTTATGCCAACAAGAAGCAGCTCGACCAGTTGGAATCGGTAGAAATCGAGCCGTTCAACATGCGCAACCTGCAGGATACCATTCATCGCAGCGTACCTATCAAGAAGATACGTGGCATGAAGATTGTGCCTCAGATGGTGCGACTGGCGGTATATCCTGATGTGCTTACCGAAGAGTCGGTCGATGTGCCTGTTACGGCCATCAACATGCCTGATAACATGGTGCTCCGTACCTTCCCATCCAAAGTGGCGGTAAAATTCACCATCGGAGCCAGCCTCTTCAGAACCATCAAGCCGAGCCAGTTTAAGGTGGTAGTAGATTATAACGATCTGGCTAACAACCCTTCTGACAAGTGCAGACTCCAGTTGCGCAGCGTGCCGCGCTCGGTGAGCAAGGCGCATCTCGATCTGGAAACGGTAGATTATCTGCTGGAACAGCAATGATAGTTGATAATTGATAGTTTATAGTTGATAGTTTTCTACTATGATGAAGATTGCGATAACGGGCGGTATAGGTAGCGGAAAGAGCTATGTGTGCCGGATATTGGAGAAACAGGGCATCCGGGTTTACGACTGCGATGCTGAGGCTAAGCGGCTCATGCGTACCGATGCCCGCTTGCAGGCTGGTTTGAAGAAGCTGGTGGGCGAGCAGGTTTACAGTGCAGAGGGCGTTTTGCAGAAGCCCGTGCTGGCTCAGTTTCTGCTGGCTGGCGAGGCTAACAAGCAGGCTGTCAACGATGTGGTTCATCCGGCTGTGGCGCGCGATTTCGAGCAGAGCAGCTATGAGTGGATGGAGAGTGCCATCCTCTTCGATAGCGGTTTCTACCGCCGTATCCACCTCGATTTCGTGGTCTGCGTAACGGCTCCCGTTCCGGTCCGCATCCAGCGCATCATGCAGCGCGACCATATCCCGGCAGAGAAGGCGCAGCAGTGGATAGATGCCGTCATGCCGCAGGAAGAACTTGCAGCCCGCTCCGATTTCGAAATCGTGAACGATGGCGAACAGGATATCGATGCACAGGTAAGGAATTTATTAGATATCATTAATAATAAAGAATAATAGAAAAGACAATGGAAACAATCCTTTCAATTGCAGGCAAACCAGGCCTTTATAAATTGGTATCAAGAGGTAACAGAAACCTCATCGTAGAAACACTCGATGAGACTCACAAGCGTATCCCAGCTTTCGCTACCGACCGCGTAACAAGCCTTGGTGACATCGCTATGTATACAGACGCTGATGAGGTGCCACTCTGGGAAGTGCTCGACAGCGTAAGCAAGAAGGAAGAGGGCAAGCCTAGCACTTTCAACTACAAGAAGGCGCCTGTTGCTGAGCTCCACGCTTATTTTGCTGAGGTTCTTCCTAACTACGATCGCGACCGTGTTCACGACAGCGATATCAAGAAGCTCCTCCAGTGGTACAACATTCTCGCTAAGTACGGCATCACCGATTTCAAGGCTACTCTCGCTCCTACAGAGGGTGAGAACGTAGATGATCGTGCTGAGCAGGTTGCTGAGTAAAAAATAAATTGCAGTTGTATTATACTTAAGGGTGTTCATACTTCTAGAAATAGAATATGATACACCCTTTTTTTATTCCTCAATCTTTTTCAATTCCTTCTCAAATCTTCTGCGATACATTTCTCCCGCTATGGTCAGACCGAACGGGAAGGCTAACCAGATGCCCAGAATGCCCAAGCCGCAAGGGAAACCTAGGGTGTAGCCCAGTGGCAAGGAGATGACGAAATAGGCGATGAAGGCATAGAGCACCATCGGTTTCACACAGGCGATGCCACGCAGCGCATTGGCAAAGGTATACTGCAGTCCGTCGCCAAACTGATATACCATCAACAGGATAATCAGCGTAGCCACATACGCCTGCACCTCCACATTATCATTAAACCAGCCACCTATCTGATGGCGAAGCAGGAACACCGGCAAACCCATACACAGCGAGAACAGCAGGTTCAGCCGGAATCCGTCGTAGGCATTGCGGCGAACTGCCCCGTAGTCCTTCTGACCCATAAAATGGCTCACGCGGATAGCCAGCGCTGCCGCCATGCCCGAAAGCACGAGATAGAAGAGCTGCGAGAGGGTAATCATCACCTGATGAGCCGCCAGCGGAATGGTTCCCAGCCAGCCCACCATCACACAGCTCAGCGTGAAGGCAGCCGACTCCATGCCCAGCTGCAGCGCCACAGGCCAGCCCAACCGGTTCATCTCCCTGAAGTCAGCCCTGGTCAGAGAACTGTGTAGAATATCGCGTCTGTATTCCCCGAAATTCTTGCCCGTCATCAGCATGCCCACCATCGCCAGTGCCATCAGAATACGGCTCACCAGCGTCGAAATACCGGCTCCCAGCAAACCCAGTTCCGGGAAGCCCGCCACACCGTAAATCAGTACCCAGTTGCCCAGGATATTGATTACGTTGCCGCCAATCATCGCCCACATCGCCACCTTGGTCTGTCCGAGTCCGTCAAGAAATTGCTTCATCGTGAAGAAGATACCCATGAAGAGCACCGAGGCGAGGTTTACCAGAAAGTAAGGACGGATGAGCGAGAGCAGCTCTTCAGGCTGTCCGATGTGCCCCAGATTCAGGTAGAGCACAATGAGGGCGAGGGTGAAGATGATGCCCGTCAGCATGTTGGCACAGAAGGCATTGCGCACTTTCTGTCCGATGCAGTCGGTCCGTTCCTCGCCGTAGAGCCGTCCGATGATAGGAGTGAGTCCGTAGGTGAATCCCATATAGGATACGAAAACGAGACCGAAGATATTGTTCACCAGTCCGGCAGCCGCCAGTTCGGGTGTACTGTGATGGCCTATCATCAGCGTATCAGCAAATCCCAGGATGATGGTACCCAGCTGTCCTATGATGATAGGAATGCCGATAGCCAGCAGTTCCCGGTAGTGATGTTTCTTGTTCGTCGTTATTGATGTCGTATGATTATTCATATTTGCTTTTAATTACTAATCTATTTCCTTTATTCTGCTTAAGAGCATGCAAAGTTACGGCTTTATTCACTAATTACCAAATTTTTCTCCCCTTTTTTTTAGAGGACCAGCGATGGAATCGCTGGGAACGGGGCGCAACGGGGCAGGAAGAGGCAGAAAGGGGCAGGAAGAGGCTTTCCCCCTTCCTGCCCCCGTCCCCAGCGATTCCATCGCTGGTCCCCCTAAAAAGGGTAAAAAGAGCCCTAGCTAGCTTACCCCCGCTAGGCTCCTTTTACCTTTTTACCCTTTTACCTTTAAGTGTATGAACTTCCTTCCTCTTTCTGTCCATACGAGGTAGGTGTGGGTATAGGCGGTGCCCAGCTTCTCCTGTGCCCCATCGCAGTGAGGGTCGGGGAGGGTAGAGTAGCGGGTGCGGCTCTTCGCCAGGCCCATGTGGGCATAATCGGCATAGAGCAGATACTGGCCGCTCTGGTAGTACTGGATATGAAGGGCACAGAGCTGGCGGTTCAACTCCTGTGCCGTGATACCCAGCTCCTTCGCTATCTGCGTGGTGGTATAGCAGGAAACAGAGTTGAGAACATTGTCGGTGTAGAGCGCCTTCGGCAGAAGATGATCCACCTGATTCTCCAACTGGATGATGTTCTCACCGTTCTTGGCGATGCAAACCACCTGTTCGTCTACCACACCGTTCAGCCGGCGAATCTCCGTATCCTGTTCTCCGATGAGTTTCTTCTGCTGATCAATCTGCACCTGCTGTTTTTTCAGCAGATTCTCCTTCTCCTTGAGTGTAGCTCTGAGAATCTCTTCAGCATGCCGAATCGTCTCTTCATCACTCTCGCCCTGCTTTACCGGAATATAACCGCCCGTCTTGCGAATCTGTGGCAGCACCTCGGAAGTAACCCAGTTTTTGAACTTCACCGCCGTAGGAAGCTTGGAGCCGAGAACCAAAGCATAGAATCCGCTCTCGTTGACGAAAAGAAGCTGGCACCAGCGCTTTGCCTCACTTCCATCCTTCTTGATACCAGTCGTTACCCTTATGCTGTGTTTTACAGCATCATGTGGGTTAACTAGCTGATACACAGCGCATCTTGCTCTTTTATATCCCAGCGTATCACAGACATCCTTTGCGCAGAACAAGGGCTCCCCGTTTTCATCGGTCAAGGTGCGAATCTTACCGAATTCAGGGTTTTCAAACACGACAGCATTCCCCGCTGTCTTTTCATTCTTCATTTCTTCTTTTTTTGTTTTATAATTTTTTTCCATGATATAAAAATGTATTAAAAATTAATCACTGAAGTTTCGCATGTAAGCTCCACACGCCCTGAAAGGGCAGAAGCTCCTAGCCCTGGGAGGGCACTGAAAAAGTCCCTTCATGGGTTATGTTAGTTTAACATTCGATCTT